>Ga0209794_1000084_pt1 | contig 245620 bp, 200 predicted proteins | sample EBPBio232013_DNA_FD_185869 | JGI IMG/M metagenome (GOLD analysis project Ga0209794, IMG submission 185869) | Wastewater treatment Type I Accumulibacter community from EBPR Bioreactor in Madison, WI, USA - Reactor 1_5/23/2013_ DNA (SPAdes)... | ecosystem: Engineered > Bioreactor > EBPR >...
GAAATGATAAACAAATTAAAGTTGATTGGCAATTCTCACTAAAAAAAGCGAGAACTAAACTCAATCGTCAATATAAATCCTTAAACGAGGATAACAAAAAATTTACACAAACTTAGTTTACAATGTATTTACTACACTGTTAAGTAAATAGTTTTATTTCTTACCCGCAGAAGCCCGCTGAACAATACAAACGCAAATTCCCGCTGACAAATGACTTCGTTTTACGTTTGCAAGTAGTCATTAAACGGCTGCTGATAGAGTCGTTTACCCGTAGCTTTATAGAGGGCATTGGCCAAGGCTGCATGAACTGGTGGGTAAGCGGGCTCGCCCATGCCTGTGGGGTCTTCGGTGTTTTCTACAAAAAATACGTCAATCGCTTTTGGGGCTTCATTGTGGCGAATCATTCTGAAATTATGAAAATTATTGGCATCGGGTACGCCTTTGGTAAAGGTTATTTTGCCGTACATAGCAGCCCCAATGGCGTCAACGATGCCACCTTCTGCCATGTTTTTGGCGGCATTGGGGTTTACTACAATCCCACAATCAATAGCACAAAATACTTTATTTATTATTGGTATGCCGTCTTTCATCTCCAAATCAAGCACATGTGCCGCATACGAATCGTGACAGAAATAAGCCGAAAAGCCTAGCTTTTTGCTTGATTTCGTGGTTTCCCAATTAGATTTTTCTCTGACCAATTCCAATACTTTTGTAAAGCGGTCGGCATCGTAGTCGTTGTTTTTTCCCACAGGGTTTTCTTTGGCACGTTTAAGCAACGCTAATCTAAAGGCAATCGGATCTTTGCCTGCTGTTTCGGCTACTTCATCCAAAAATGATTGCTCGGCGGCAGCCATAAAATTGGAATGAGGCGCTCGGTATGAGCCCACGGTGAGGTTGGTATCTATCGTGAAATCTTCGGCCAAATAATTGTCCACGGCTCCCGCAGGAAAACGATTGGGTGCTAATGGCGATTGCGGCATTCCGCCTACTTTTACATGAAAACCTATCAGATTATTGTCGGCATCGAGGGCTGCACGGTATTTTGCAGCATAAGCAGGGCGATAAATACCTGCCGTCATGTCGTCTTCACGGGTGTAAATGAGTTTGATGGGGGCTTTTACTTGTTGGGAAATCAGTGCTGCTTCTATCAACCAATGGGCATACGAGCGGCGGCCAAAGCCTCCACCCAAACGGGTCATTTTAATATCAATTTTCTCTAACGGCATCCCCAAACGTGCAGAAAGGGCTTGTTCGGTAAACTCGGGTTTTTGGAGCGGCCCTATTAATTCTGCTTTTTCATCTGTTACATGGGCAAAGAAATTCATCGGCTCCATGCAATTATGAGCTAAAAAAGGACCGTTGTAAGTACGTTCGATAACCTTTGCGGCATTTGTAAAAGCTGTTTCTATGTCCCCATCTTTGCGGCGAACATTGGCAGATTGAGTCATTTTTTCGACAAACTTCTTGGCGTGGTCTGTCGAACTTTCCAAGCCTGCTGGTATATTCAGCGTCGTTTTCCGACCGTTCATATTTCTTTTTTCAGCATAAGTTTCGGCCTCTTTCCATTCCACTTTCAGCGCTTTTTTAGCTTGCATTACCTCCCAAGTGCTGTTGCCAATTACCGCTACTACTTCATTGAACTGGGTGGTATCGAAGAAGGTCTTTTCGTAGTCATCATTAAAAACTTTGATTGGAAAAACAGCTACAATTCCTTTCATTTTCTTTATTGCTAACTCATTTTGAACCACCTTAAAAGTAAGACCCATTGCGGGTGGATGCACAATCATGGCGATTTTCATTCCTTCTACTTTGGTATCAATGCCAAAAAGTGGTTTACCTGAAACTATTTTTTCTAAGTCCACATTTCGCTGACTTTTGCCTATGATTTTGAAGTCTTTTACGCTCTTTAACTTCACATCCTTTGGCACTGGAATTTGAGCGGCAGCAGTTGCCATTTCGCCATATTTAGCAGATTTATTTGACTTTTTATGGTGCAAAACGCCCAATTCCGTACTAATTTCCTCCAAAGGCACATTCCAAGTTTTTGCGGCTGCTTCCATCAACATTTGGCGAGCCGTTGCCCCTGCGGTTCGTAGGGCTTTCCAACCCTGATGAATGGCTTGACTACCGCCAATAAATTGTCGGGTAAAGTGTTTGGTATCTAAGTCGGCTTGCTCAATGATGATTTTTGAAAAATCAACGTCCAACTCCTCGGCCACAATCATCGGCATGGAAGTCTTTACGCCTTGTCCGCCTTCGGGATTAGGCGACATGATTTTGATGACGTTATCAGCCGTTATTTTTACAAAACCGTTGAGTTGGTTGAAGACCATCTGCATTTCAGCTTTGTCAACGACTGGCGGTCGGGTGTCTGTCACTTTGATAAAGCTACTCAGCAACAACCCTCCGCCCGAAAGAGCAGAGGCTTTGAGAAAAAAGCGGCGGTTGAGGGTTGTCATAAATAGGATGTTTTTAGAAACAACTTCACTTATAAAAATCTATCACTTTTTGTAACGCTCCTAAAAGCGTTGGTAGGTCGAAAGAGTAATCAATTTGATATCTTCTTGGCTTTATTGTAAAGATATACAAATTACGCACCTGAAAAGGAAACAGGTATCACAACCCCGTACTTTTCTCCATGGCTTCGGTATATCGTGCTCCCACAATTTTTACTTCTTCCGAGGCTTTGGTTAGTTCTGCCACTTCTGCGGCTGATAGCTGAATATTTACGGCACCATTATTCTCTGTTAAACGATGCAGTTTGGTCGTTCCAGGAATGGGTACAATCCAAGGTTTTTGAGCCAATCCCCATGCCAGTGCGATTTGGGCATTAGTGGCATTGTGCTTTTGGGCAAAAGCGGCAATCACATCTACCAAAGCTTTGTTGGCACTACGGGCTTCTTCGGTAAACCGTGGAATGACGGCTCGAATATCCCCTGCCTCAAAAGTACGTTTTTCGTCGATAGTACCCGTCAAAAAGCCCTTGCCAAGTGGGCTAAATGGCACAAAACCAATACCTAGTTCTTCAATGGTAGGGATAATTTCGGTTTCGTGTTGGCGTGTCCAAAGCGAGTATTCACTTTGTAGCGCAGAAACAGGCTGCACCGCATGCGCTTTGCGAATGGTAGCTGCCCCCGCTTCCGAAAGCCCAAAATAGTTAACTTTTCCTTCAGCTATCAAATCTTTTACCGTACCTGCCACGTCTTCGATGGGAACATTTGGGTCAACACGGTGTTGGTAAAGTAAATCAATACACGCAACGCCCAACCTTTGAAGCGAGCCTTCTACTGCTTTTCGGATGGTTGTGGGGCGGCTATCTACTCCTACCATTTTTCCATCTTGAATATTAAATCCAAATTTGGTGGCAACGATAATACCCTGATTTTTAAATGGTTTCAAGGCTTCCCCCACGATTTCTTCGTTGTTGTAAGGACCATAGACTTCAGCAGTATCAAAAAACGTAACGCCAGCCTCAACAGCCTTACGTATCAAATGTATAGAATCTTCTTTGGCAGGAAAGGGAGCATAACCAAAACTCATGCCCATGCAGCCCAAGCCAATGGCGGACACTTCGAGTCCTTGGTTTCCTAATGTTCTTTTTTTCATGATGATTTTTACTTTGGGGATAAAAGACTTACGATTTCCGAAACTTCACAGGACTAGCATCGGTATGTTTTTTGAAAAAATTATTGAAATGCGTTACTTCCGTAAAACCTAACGCAAAGGCAATGTCAGAAACATTCCATTGGCTTTGTTTAAGCATGATTTTGGCTTCTTGCAACAACCGCGCACTAATGAGCTGCGAGGTAGTTTGCCCACCCGTTTCTTTCACTGCCCTGTTAAGGTGATTGACGTGGATATTGAGTTGTGTAGCAAAATCGGAGGCCGTTCTTAATTGTATTTCAACGTGATTTTCGTCAATGGGAAACTGCCTTTCCAGCAATTCCAAAAACAGCCAATGAATCCGCTGGGCAGCATTGATGGGCAATTGTTCTACGCGTGTAGAGGGGCGCGTTTTCATCGCATAATGAATCAGCTCATAAATCAGGTTTCGAATGGCGTCGTATTTATGGATGTATTCGGAGGCTAATTCGGCTTCCATTTTCTCAAAAACGCCCCCCAATGCCCCAAACTGTGTATCGTCCAATTCAAAAACGTGGGTACCTGTGGGCTGAAAAACTTCGTACTGTATCAAGTTGCCAAACTGATTAAAAAAGCGAGCGTTGAAAACCACATAAAAACCTTCAATCTCGTCGTCGATGTGCTCCCATTTGTACGGAATAAATGGATTAGAAAACACAAGTGCCTGTTTTTCAAACGAAAATACCTTGTCGGCATAATGAATCCGACTCCCTCCTCGGCAAAGCGTTACTTTAAAAAAGTCGCGCCGACGGTACGGTACGGGTTTATTGGCTGGATGGGGCAAGCGAAATACATTTACGTGCCCGATGTCTTTGCTTAAACTCTCGGGAATCCACTCAAATTTTCGGCTGTAAAAATCCTGAAGGCTTTCTGCTTTTTCCATGCTATTAGTGGAATTTATAAAGGCACAAAGCTAGTCCTACTTCCCTTTATTTTTCAACGCTTTTCAAACCAAAACTTACGAAAATCAAACAGAAGAAAAATCTTAACAGGTTTATGTAACTGTTTAGGGGTGAATTGCGAAATCTTATTTTCTATCCCTAAAATTCGACTTATATCCCAGAAATTTTGTGGCCTATGCGCGCCAATCTACATTTGTTTCATAATCAAATCTCAAGCAATTTAAACACTCGGCGGAGATACGAAGTAGCAATGAAAAAACCACCTTTTCTGCCTTTAATTCTTTCATTATCAGCAGTTTGTAGTAGTTTATTATTCACAAGTTGTGAAGGCCCCGAAGGACCAGCTGGACCTGCAGGAGCCGCTGGAGTGGCTGGGCCTGCGGGGCCAACAGGACCAGCTGGACCTGCGGGGCAAAATGGCAATGCCAACGTGATTCAAGTCTCATACGCAGCCAAAACTTGGACGGCAGCAAAAGGCTCAGTTCAACAATTTATTTTCCCTTCTAATGTCACGCCTGCAATAATGAATAGTAGTGCTATATTAATCTATATGGCCAATGGCACACCAAATAACACAACCTCTTATGGTTGGTATGCTATCCCTGGTACTGTCTACGCAAATGGAGTTGAACATGAATTCTACTATGAAACTTCTTTTGCTGGAAACACCGCAGGAATAAATATTTATAGAAAAGTAGCTTCTACAGCATCACTTTCAGCCTCAACTCGTATAGTGATTATCCCTGCCAACGACCTACGCAATGGTCGTAAAGGAGTAGTAGATTTCTCAGATTATAATGCCGTGAAAGCGTATTATAACCTAAAGGATTAAAATAGTTTATTAAAAGCAGGATGCCGAAAATGCTGATTTAGAGTAGGCAAAATTTATAAAGAACCCTGAAAAATGAAAATTTTAAAAACGCTTCCAATTTTTGTATTCATTGGTCTCGCATTAACATCCTATGCTCAAGAGAGAGGGAATTCTTTTAGCCCTAATTATCAAGGCTATTATTATTTGCGGACGGCATTCACGAACGATGCACTATCTCTTGAAAGCAACGGTGCAGCGAGCAATGTTATGAGTGGGGCCTCATTCATGTCTTCTCAAAAAGGCGCAACTGGGACAATGTGGAAATTAGTTCCAGATGCTAAAAATAAAGGGTGGTATCGCTTGAAATCGAAAGATCAGGGCGATGGCAAATGTTTGGAAGCTAATACTGCTGGGGGAGAGAAAGACGGCAGGTCTTTTATGGATGCTTGCCAAGATGTAACAGGACAACTATGGAGATTAGATTTGGTAAGTGCCAATAACGGCGACCATCTCTATAGATTGCGGACGATGCTACATGGCAACAACTTCTCTTTGGAAGGAAATAAGCCTGATAATAAAGCTGTCTATTCGGGTAACACGTTTATGGATAAAACTCAAAATGTTTCGGGTCAAATGTGGAGATTAGTACCCGTAAAATAGTGTAGAAGTTCTTAATTTTGAGAATGTACAAAATTAAGGCAATTATGAACTATTCACCTTTTTCTTTTCAAGCAAAACAGAGAAGAAAAAGGTGTTTTTATTTCAAATTTATAAACTACTTTTACCCATTCGTTCATGATTCATTACTCCAACGACACGTTTATTCCTAATTTGCTTACAAAAACGAACCATGAAATTGATAATCAAATTAGCCATTTCCATTATAATCATTTCTGCTACATCTGGACTCGGGCAACCCCTTAGTTTATCTACAAAAGAGGTAGATAGATTAAAACAAAATTTGACGGAGGTTATTGACGACACGAATAGAGTGATTAATTTATGGCGTTTGGCAAGGTATCATACCATGACAGCGCCTCACCAAGCAGTAATATATGCAACCGAGTCAATCAAGCTTGCCCGAAAACTCAATTACACCTATGGCGAATTGGTTTCCTTACAGGCGTTAAGCTTCGTCTCAACCATCACGGGGGATTGGCAAAACGGTATGCAATCAGCTTATGAAGGCTTGCAGGTAAGTCAAGCAAAATATCCTAAGTTAGAAATCGTTTTTTATAACTTAATCGCTCTTGTTTATGAAAAACAACAAGATAGTAAGCACCGATTAGAATGGCTATTAAAAGCCAAAAACGACCCCGAAATAGAATCACTTCCTAACAACGGAAAATGGTTGATTTATCATAATCTTGGCGAAGTTTACGAAAATTTAAACGAACTCGATTCTGCCATGTATTATGGAAAATTAATAGACATGAGCTGCCGAGAATTGAACATTCCCATAGAGGTATCCTATGCCAATGCCGTCATGGGTAGGGTAGAAAAAAAACGAAAAAACTACCCACAATCACTCCATTATCTAAGGACTGCGATTAGTTTCTCAAACAAATTTGGCAATCCATTTTTAGAATCTGAGCAATCGGTTGATTTAGCAGGAGTTTTTCAGGCAATGAACCAATCAGACTCGGCTATTTTTTATGCAGAAAAAGCTTTAGAAGGCGGCCAAAAATTCAAAAACTTAGTACTCACCATAAGCGCCGCCAAACTTTTAGCAAAAATCTACGAACAAAAGAATCCCGCCAAAGCAATCAATTATCTAAAAATAGTAAATGCTTCTAACGATAGCCTTTATACCACGTCTAGAATTTTTCAAACGCAAAATATTGTCAATACCATCAAACAACGCGAGCGAGAATTAATAGAAGCTAAAAAAGAGTACAACAATTCTATCAGGCAAAATACGCTCATTGGGTTTCTTATTTTTTTTGGATTACTGACTATTATTTTGATTCGAAACAACCGTCAAAAACAAAAAAACAATGCAGTTTTGAAAGATAAAAATAGAGAAATAAGCCTCCAAAAAGAAAAAATAGAGAAAACAATGGAGCAAAAACAAGTACTCCTTTCTGAATTGCAACATCGCGTAAAAAACAATTTGCAGTATGTTATCAGTATCTTAGAAATTCAGAAAGAATCAGCGAGTTATAGCAACATTGACGACTTGATAAGAAGCAACCAGAATCGGATTCATTCGATTGCTTTACTCCATAAAAAATTGAATGTTTCGGAAAGTGTCAATGAGGTGGACTTGAAACGGTACGTAACCGACCTATCCGAACTTGTCAAGGATTCGTATGACATCAAAGAAAAGAATGTAAGCCTGTTTATCACTTGTGATATCGAAATTTTGTCTATCACAAAAGCATTACCACTGGGTTTAATTATCGTTGAGTTGGTCAGCAATAGCATGAAACACGCCTTCAAAAATCAAATAAAAGGCATTATCAATATCGAAATCACCCAAGAGAAAAATTCAAAAAAGAATTGCCTGCACTACATCGACAATGGCGTTGGCTTTGATTTTAAGAATGTACAAACCAAAGGACTTGGGGTTGAAATAACGAAAGGACTGATTGATCAAGTCAATGGCACAGTGGAAACACAACTCAAAAAAGGATTTGAACTGAAAATGTGTTTTTAATAACCTCAGCAATGAATTCAAAAGTAATACTAATCGTAGAAGACGATTTTCTGAATAGAAGACTCACTAAGAAAATTCTTCAAGAAAATTGCTATCAAGTTTTAGAAGCTAAAAATGCGGATGAAGCCTTGGCAATTCTCAATAAAGAATTGGTTGACCTCGCCGTTCTTGACATCAATCTCGGCGATGGAGAAATGGATGGCATTAGTTTGGGAAACCTCATTCAAAACAAACAAAAAGTACCTTTTATCTATCTGACAGCTTACGAAAATGCCATTATTATCAGCGAAGCTATTGCAACATCACCTTATTCTTACCTCACCAAACCCTTTAAAAACAGCGACTTGATCGCGTCAATTGAATTGGCACTCATAAAATCTTCAAAAGAAGACAAACCCAAACCAACCATTTTGGTAAAAGATGGCGAATATAAAGTCGAATTACCGTTAGAAGACATCAATTTTATCAATTCAGAAGGAAATTATTTACTCTTTTATACCAACGAAAAAACGTTTAAATCTCGCGCTACTATTTCGCAAATTTTAGAAGTATTACCCCCCTCAAAATTCATTCAAATTCACCGAGCATTTATCGTCAACAAGGATAAAATCGAGAAGTATAACGCTAAAAATGTGGTCATAAAAAATACCATCATACCCCTATCCAAGAAAGACCTCTTTGAAAAGTAAACCGTTAGATCCATCTTTCTACTAAGATGTAGCTCCTCTGGAGCAATTAATTGCTATTCTACATTTTAATGCGTTCAACCTGGATTTTCTTAAACTCCTTCGCCTATTTCTAGTTAATATACTAAATTAAGCCGCTATGTGTCGTTTGGGCGACATTTGGTAAAATGCCAAACTGCTTAATTTGCGTAATACATTAACTCGAAAGCTACATAAATGCCTTTTATCAACGCCATTGGAACGGCTGTTCCCCCCCATCGGCATCATCAATCCGACATTTTGAGGTTTATGCTGGCAGCAGAAAATTACTCAGAAGATGAATCTAGGCGGCTGTCGTTGATGTATCACCGCAGTGGTATTTCGTTTCGTCATTCGGTACTACCAGATTACAGTTGTGCAACATCCGACTTTGAGTTTTACCCCCAAACAGCCGACTTAGAGCCGTTTCCGACGGTATCGCAACGAATGGCTTTTTTTGAAAACAATGCTCTTTCGCTCGCCCATGCCGCTATTACCGACCTTTCTTCCACCTTCGACCTACCCACAATAACTCACTTAATAACAGTTAGTTGTACTGGACTAATGGCACCAGGGCTGGATATTCAATTGATAGAAGCCCTCGACCTCTCCTCCACCATTGTACGGAACTCGGTCAATTTTATGGGTTGCTACGCCGCAATTCACGCCCTGAAACTAGCCGATGCCTTTTGTAGAAATGTGCCTACCGCAAAAGTATTAGTAGTTTGTACCGAGTTATGTACTTTGCATTTTCAAAAAGGAAAATCGCTCGATACCCAAACCTCTAACTTATTATTTGCCGACGGCGCAGCGGCTTGCTTGGTGACCAACGATGCACAAGGGAAAAGCATCGAAGGGTTCTATTCTGAACTTGCTTTGGCAGGCAAAAATGATATGACGTGGAAAATTTCGGACTATGGTTTTTTAATGACCTTGAGCAACGAAGTGCCAAAATTGTTGGAGCAGTCGATTCGGGGAATGATTGAAAACGCCCTTCAACACCAACGAATTCTGCGCCAAGATATTCAACATTGGACCATTCATCCTGGAGGAAAAAGCATCCTTGAAGCAGTCCAGCGCGCCATGAGCCTAGAGAAAACCGCCAACGAAGTCTCGTTTGACATTCTGAGAAATTACGGAAATATGTCTTCGGTTACCATTTTATTTGTCCTAAAACAACTATTTTCATCCCGCCAAGAAGGCAAGACGTTTACGGTTGCTTTTGGGCCAGGTATCACCATGGAAAGCATGATTTTGGCATGATAAATTTCACAAAACGTTCTTACACGCCCGAACTTTTGGATGCCGATGTCATTCCAAAAGCCGACCTATTTCAAAACCTAAAAGAGCTCAAAATCATCAATACGCTGCTTGGCGGGCATCGGGTGGTGCTTAATGGAATTTCCAAATTTGCAAAAAAAGCCCCCTCACTCTACGTGGTTGAAATTGGCTCAGGCGGCGGCGATAACCTGGGCGCAATTCGGTCGAAGTACCCCGATTTCTCGCTCGAAGGAGTCGATTTGAAGCTCGATTGTACGACTTACGCGCGAAGTCAAAACCCATCTGTTCGTTTTCAAACGGCTGATTATCAAAAAGTTACGTTTCATAAAAAGCCTGACGTCCTCTTCAATTCCCTGTTTTGTCATCATTTTACCGACGAACAGCTGGTGGATATGCTAAAATGGATGAATGAACATTCGAGCAAGGGGTTCATCATCGCTGATTTACACCGACATTGGCTGGCGTACTATTCAATTGCCCTGCTCACACGTCTGTTTTCCAACTCTTACCTTGTCAAAAACGACGCACCGCTTTCTGTTTTGCGAGGATTCAAACGTTCTGAGTGGGAAAAACTCCTTTCGCAAGCGGGGATTAGTCACGCCAAGATTCGTTGGCAGTGGGCATTCCGATTTTTAATCATTGTCGATCATGCGCAAAAATAAAATTGGTATCGTCGGAGGGGGGCTCGCGGGCTTAAGTTTAGCTATTCAAGCCGCCAAGCGCGGTTTTGAGGTAGTTTTGTTTGAAAAAAACACCTACCCTTTCCACCGTGTTTGCGGCGAATACATCAGCCTCGAATCGTACGATTTTATTGAACGCTTAGGCGTTCCTTTGTCTGCATGGAACTTACCATTCATCAAGCAGTTAGAAGTCACTTCGCCCAAAGGGACTCATATCGCAGAAAAATTACCGTTGGGCGGATTTGGATTAAGCCGCTATCAACTCGACCACGAACTGGCTCACATTGCCCACTCAGTGGGAGTACAAGTATTAGAAAAACATACCGTTAGCAAAATTGACTACCTGACAGATACCGATTCGTTTATCATCTCGGCCAACCAACAAACGTGGGAAGTGGATTGCTGCGTGGGGAGTTTTGGAAAAAAATCGAACCTTGATGTGGCATGGAAACGGCCTTTTGTGCAAAGCCAAGAAACACGGCTCAACAACTACATTGGGGTTAAGTATCACCTCCGAACTGATTTCCCAAAAGACAAAATTGCCCTGCACAATTTTGTGGATGGCTACTGCGGCATTTCGGCTATTGAGGACGATAAATATTGCTTATGTTACCTTACAACGGCCCAAAACCTCAAAAAATCGGGTAATAAGTTGGAACAGATGCACGAACAAGTGCTCTTTCGGAATCCTTATTTAAAATCAATTTTTGCCAATGCCGACTTTTTATTTCCCGAACCCGTCACCATTTCCCAAATTAGTTTTGAACCCAAAACCTTGGTCGAAAACCACGTGCTCCTGCTCGGCGATGCCGCAGGGATGATAACGCCTCTCTGCGGCAATGGCATGAGCATGGCGCTGCACGCCTCTAAAATTGCGTTTGAGTGGATTGATAAATATGCCAATGGAATAATTTCTCGCCATGAATTAGAAACTCAATTTACCACCAGTTGGAACCAGCTATTTAAACGTCGGTTGTGGATAGGGAGACAAATCCAAGCCCAATTTGGCAGTGAATTTCAAACCGAAGTGTTACTTCGTACGCTTCGGCCTTTCCCTTTTATCATCAAAAATTTAATCCGTCTGACCCACGGGCAACCTTTTTAAAACTTTTCCGCATGACGCCCAAAGCCATTCTTTTGCACCTTCGTTTACCATTTTCACTGTTTTTGATGCCCGTGTATTGGTTTTCCCTCAGCCAAACGCGCGATTTTGACGTATCAAAAGCCGCTTGGATTTTTGTCATTTGGCACCTGTTGGTTTATCCAGCCAGCAACGCCTACAACAGTTATTTTGACAAAGACGAAGGTAGCATTGGCGGATTAGAAAAACCTCCCGCCGTCGATAAAAAACTGTTTTATACCGCTTGGGTCATGGATATTTTAGCCGTTGTTATTTCCCTTATTTGGGTCGATTACGTCTTTGCAGCGGCGGTATTGGTGTACGGATTGGTGTCAAAATCGTACAGTCATACGTTGATTCGCTTGAAAAAATACCCCTTTTTAAGCTGGTTAATCGTAGGTTTTTTTCAAGGGGCATTTGTTTATATCAGCACCCAACAGGCCATTTCGCCTGTGCCTTTGCCCGTGACAAGCTCGCTTTTGCCTTCGCTATTAAGTTCGATGATGCTGTGGGCCGTTTACCCCATGACCCAAATCTACCAACACGAGGAAGATGCCAAACGAGGTGACCAAACATTAAGTCTCCTGTTGGGAATTCGGGGGACTTTTTTGTTTACAGCGAGCATTTACTCGTTGGCCGCTATTGGTTTTTGGTACTATTTACCGTATCGACACTTTCTATTTTTTATCATGCTCACCGCTCCTACGCTTATCTTTTTCCTAGATTGGTTTCGTAAAACTTGGCTCGACGAATCGCAAGCCAATTTTAAAAATACCATGCGGCTCAATTTGCTGGCTTCGATTGGACTTAATGTGTTGTTTATAACGCTCTTAATAATGCAAAAATAGGCGCAGACGTCGGGTTGTGAGCAACCCGACTTACGTTTTTACTCGCACAGCGATAAAATTACTTTGCTCCAAATGTCAGCCTACCGACAATTCGGTTGTGAGCGCCACTTTACCTTTGTTTCGTTAACCAACAAAGGTATGTCCGAATCACTTGCTATTCTTGCACTGACAGCAGTCATTAGTTTCGCGGGTTCTATTCACCCTGGCCCTGTCAATTTATCGGTAGTCCAAGCTACCCTCAACCGTAATTTTAAAACGGGCATTTGGGTGGCGGTCAGCGGCACCTTGCCCGAAATCATTTATACTTTAGCAGCACTCAAAAGCCACGTTTTTTTGACCCATCACCCAGCCGTTTTTGACAAATTCGAAATTGCCATCATTCCTTTCTTTTTAATCGTTGGGGTGTATAGTTTATTAAAAATCTCGCCCAAAAAGCAAGAGGCTCCTCCCTCAAACCACGCCAAAGTAGTTGTACAAGGCTTTGTGGGCGGACTTTTCAATCCTCAGCTTTTCCCCTTTTGGGTCATTGTTTTGGTATATCTCCATTCGTATTTTGCGTTTGACTCTTTCAGTGCTCAACTTTCTTTTGTCGTCGGGGCGGCCTTGGGTGCTTTTTTAATTTTATTGCTCTTTGCGTATTTAGCCCATCGTTTTCAGAACCAATTGCACCATTATATCCAACAGTTTTCACCCCATAAGCTGGCTGGACTATTTTTTATTTCGATGTCGGTATATCAAACTTTTAAAATCTTGGTCTGATTGTCGGCTCACCGACAAATGGGGAAAGCCTTGATTGGCACCTTTGTATCATCCATTTATTTTTCCATCATATTTACCATGAAAAAGCAGTTCACATTCATTGCCCTGTTGTTTTTACTCGTTTCGACGAGCCTTTTTGCCCAAGAAAAAGCCATTTTCCAAAAAAACGGCATCGCTATCAATGGCCACGACGCCGTAGCGTATTTCACTGATAATAAAGCCGTTGAAGGCAGCGAATCCTTCGTTTTTGAATGGATGGGTGCCAAATGGCTATTCAGTACAAGTGATCATTTAGAGGCGTTCAAAGCTAATCCAGAAAAATACGCACCCCAATTTGGCGGATACTGCGCCTACGGGGTCAGTGAAAACCACAAATCCCCTACCGATCCCAACGCTTGGACGATTGTTGACCAAAAACTATACCTGAATTACAGCAAAAAAGTCAAAGAATTATGGTCAAAGGATATTCCAAATCGCATTCAAAAAGCCAACGAATACTGGCCAACGTTAAACAAACCTAACTAATTTAACCCCGCTTCTTCCCATGAAAACAAAGCATTTTTTACTGGTCATATTGGTAGTTGCCCCGCTATTCGTATATAGTCAGGCGTTACAGCGCTCAAAGCAATTTAACCTTGAAAACGGGTTAGCAATTCAAGGGTACGACCCCGTCGTTTATTTTACCCAAAACAAAGCAGTAGAAGGCAATAAACAGCTTACTACTGTTTTTGAGGGAGTTACTTACCGTTTTTCTAGTGCAGCCAACAAGGAATTGTTTTCAAAAGACCCCAAAAAATACGAACCTCAGTACGGAGGCTGGTGCGCCTACGCCATGGGAGCTACGGGCGAAAAAGTAGAAATAGATCCCGAAACGTTTAAAATTTTAAACGGTAAGCTGTACCTCTTTTACCACTCTTGGACCAACAATACCTTGACAAAATGGAACAAAGACGAACCTAATCTCAGGTCCAAAGCCGACAAAAGTTGGACTGTTTTTTTTCACTAAACTCTCATTACTTACCATGAAAACGATAGCAATCATCTCCTGGGTTTTACGAATAATTGCAGCGGGTATTTTATTACAAACCCTTTATTTTAAATTTACGGCGCACCCTGAGTCAGTGGCATTGTTTACCAAACTAGGGGTTGAACCTTGGGGAAGAATAGCAACGGGCGTACTTGAGTTGATTACGGGTATCTTATTATTGATCCCAGCGACTGCATTCTTGGGAGGCTTTTTGGCTATGGGCCTAATGGTAGGCGCTATTGCGTCTCACTTGTTGGTGATTGGTATCGAATCGCAGGGCGATGGCGGGCAGTTATTTATTCTGGCCATTATTGTTTTAAAACTATCCATCATCATTCAAGTTTTACACCGTAAACAAGCCCAACAATTGGTTCATACCTATTTTCCAGTCAAGTAACATGAAACTTCCCCTTTTCCTCGTCAAAACTTTCAACTACGAATACTGGCCTTGGTGGCTTTTTTACCTGCCAATGGCTCCGTATTGGTTATATTTAGCCCTCAAGTCACGTTCTTTTACCTATTTTACTGCTGTCAATCCTGGGATAGAAGCGGGGGGATTTTATGGAGAAAGTAAAATTGATATTCTCCGTAAAATCAACCCTAATTATTTACCCACTACGGTTTTTATTGCCCACAAAACCTCATTTGAAGAAACCCTCACATTATTGAAAAACAACCACTTACAGTTCCCTATCATTGCCAAACCGAACATTGGCGAAAGAGGGACAAATGTGGCTAAAATTGAGAACATCGGCCAATTAGAAGTCTATCATATCCAGACCCATGATGCCTACATTCTTCAGGAATTTATTGACTATCCCATTGAGTTGGGTGTACTTTTCAGCCGATTGCCCAATGAAAAAACGGGACGGGTGTCGTCACTGACCATGAAGGAGTTTTTGAAGGTGGTAGGCGATGGCACTTCTACGGTTCGGGAGTTAATCGATAAATCAAACCGCGCCCGATTTCAGTTAGAGACTCTTTCGGCCAAACTGGGCAATAAAATGGAAGAAATTCCCGCCAAAGGTGAAATTCGTTTGTTGGAACCCATTGGAAATCACTGTCGAGGCACCAAATTCGTTAACGTTAACCACCTAATTAACAGTCGATTGGATGCCGTTTTCAACGATGTTAGCAAAGATTTTTCGGGATTTTATTACGGAAGGTTCGACTTAAAGGTTGCCAGTTTGGACGATTTGTACCGAGGGAAAAACATAAAAATTATGGAGTTAAACGGCGTAAGCTCCGACCCTGGGCACATTTATGACCCCAACTATCGGCTTTGGCAAGCCTACCGTGATTTGTGTTGGCACTGGAAACGAAGCGCAGCCATTAGTATCATCAACCAAAAAAGCGGAGTGACTCCTCTCCCGTTAGACGAAGTTTGGGGAATTGTAAAAACGCATTTAATCTAAATGTTGTTGATACTAATTAGAGTTTGTATATTGGCTTAGAATTTTCTTAACCTTCCCATGAATCTCGATACAAAATACTGGTATTTGCGCGACCATAAGCTCTTCAGCGTCCTTTCTTCTTCCGAGTTAAAATCTATTTGTATGATTTCAAACTTTAAATCGGCCAAGAAAGGAGAAATAATTTTGTTTTCGCACGATGAAAACACCCGCGTGTATTTTCTCAAGAAAGGGACATTAAAAATTGTAGAAATCGACGATAAAGGCAATGAAATTGTTAAGGATGTACTCCAAAAAGGAGATATATTCGGAGAATTTACCCTGACCGAAACTCAATCGGACGAATACGCCGTGGCGGTATCTGATAGTGTGATTTGTTGTAGTTTTAAAATGGATGATTTTGAAAAGTTATTAGAAAAAAATCCACAACTGAGTTTGTCTTATACGAAGTGGATGGGTTTTCGCTTTAAACGTCTTCAAAATAAGTACGCCAATCTGATGTTTAAAGACGTTCGGACGCGTTTCAAAAGCTTTTTAGAGGAGTGGGCATCCAAAGAAGGAATGGCCAATTCTGACGAAATCATTCTAAAAAATTACCTTACGCATCAAGACATTGCGAGTTTGATTTGTAGCACTCGCCAAACGGTAACTCAGCTTTTTAACGAGTTGAAAGAACAAGGAATTTTGGATTATTCTCGTACGGAAATAATTCTAAAAAAAGTAGCCTAAAAAACGTTCAATAGGTCGTCTAGCCGACAATTTGCGTCAGTGTTAACAGTGATATTTGTAACATAAAAACAAATTATCATGAAAACAACACTGACAATTATCTCACTTGCGCTAGCTTTGGTTTCGTGTCAACAAGAAACCGTTCAAAAAAGTACTTCAACAACGCCAACGAACACAACGCCAAATGAAATGACGGCGATGATGAGTACGTTTGATGTCACTGGTCAAACACTCCTTTATCAAGGTACGTTTGAAAACGCAGTTCATCCGACTTCTGGAACGGTAAGAGTTTACGAAGACAAAGACAAAAATCGCACTTTGGTTTTTGAAAATTTCAAAACCGATTCAGGCCCCGACCTTCGGATTTATCTAGCTGAGGATAAATCAGTTACTAACTTTATTCAGGTAACCAACATCGTTAAAAACGGCAATAGTTTTGTAACTATCCCGATGAATGCCAATCTTCAAAAACAAAATCATGTACTGATTTGGTGCAAACAGTTTTCGGTTTTGTTTGGCTCTGCCAAATTAAAATAGAGTGCATCTCAATGGCCTGTAAAACGTTCAAAAAAGTATCAAAACATGAAAAAAATACTCGCATTTCTTCTCATAAGTACCTCATTATCGGCGCAGTACAACTTTCCCAAAAAACAAACCAGCGTCGATTTTGCTACGGCGTTTGGGTCGGGGGTATCGCCTTCAATCTCCTTTCAACAGCTCTACGGCATTGGAAAATCCAACCGTTTTAAAATTGGTTGGGGAGTTCGATTAAATACATTTTTTAGCGGACAACAAAATTACCTTACTGCTCCCGCCAAACTTACGTCTGGCTCACAGAGTATTGTGGCTTTATTTACTGAAAATATTTTGAGTAATATTGACACATTACAGCTAACAAAAACGGCTGTTGGAAGTTTAAATAGTACGATTACGCTGCAATACAGTTTCCCAAAGTTGGACATAGGTTTTAACATTGATGCTTTTGGGGTTTCGTTTGGTGGTAAACAATCAGGAAAATTCGTTGCCAGCGAATCAAAATCCCTCAATGGCAGCCTTCAAAGCGCCAAACCTACCTCATTTAATTTATTGTTGATAAGCGACAGCGACATTGGAAGTTTAAATTCTGAACTGTACGCCCGTTACTGGTTCAGCAAACGTTTTGCGATTCGGGGAGGAGCGAGTTTTCAATTTTTAGAATACAAAACCGAACGCCTTTTAACTTTTGAAAATGACCGATTTAGGCACAAAGCGCTTTTACCATTTTTAGCCGTCTCCTACTCACTTTTTTAAACTAACTAACTCATGTTTTTAACCATTCTGAAAAAATTATTTTTAGGGCTTCTATTTTTCCAAGCTTGGGTTACTCAAGCCCAAGTTTGGAAACCTACTTCAGCCTCAATCACTTTCAAAATAAAACACGCCTTAGGAGCTACTGCCGATGGTTCATTTAAAGGATTGGTGGGGACGGTCGTTTTTGACCCAAAAGAACTTTCCAACGCCACTATCAAAGCCAGTATTGACGCAAAAACGATTGATACTGACCTGAAAATCAGGGATAAAAACTTAAGAAGTGAGGAGTATTTTGACGTGGAAAAGTACCCAAAAATAACCATGGTTTCGCAGAAGTTTGAGAAAGGGGCTAAGGAAAACGATTACGTAGGTACATTTAGCCTTACGCTAAAGAAAACGACCAAAGTCATAAAAATCCCCTTTTCATTCGTCCAAAACGGCACCACTGCCCAAATAAAAAGTATGTTTCAACTCAACCGAGTGGAGTACGAAATCGGGGAAAAAAGTTCGCTTTTGGGCGATGTAGCTACCATTTCTATTACTTTAAATGTGCAACAATAAGATGACAATCAACGCTTCTTTGTCCGTTCTAAAGCAATTACACGACCTGCTTGCCCAACTAACTACCGACGAATATACTCAGAAACTTCCCGTTTTGAACGAAAGTAGTATTGGGCAGCACGTCAGGCATACCATCGAATTTTTTCAGTGTTTATTTGAAGGGTTTTCAACGGGTATTATCAACTACGATGCCCGAAAAAGAAACCTGCTCATTGAAACCAATTTAGGATACACTTTGCAACTTATTGAGGAGATTTCTTTCCTCATTAATAATGCTTCAGAAGGGCATTTTCCGACCCAATTAAAAGTAAATTTTGATGATGAAAACTTTGAAATCATTGAGACTAATTTTATGCGTGAATTGGTGTATATGGTCGAACATTCCATTCATCATTTTGCCTTAATTCGGGTAGGTATTCAAGTGAATTTTAAACACATAACGATTGATTCTGATTTTGGAGTAGCTTATTCTACCATTCGTCACAAACAAGAATTGTCAGTTAGTCATTAACCCTTTTTTTGAATTACCAATGTGCGTTCTAACTTACTTTCCATACCAAGAGAACGGGTTTATTCTCACTTCCAATCGTGACGAAGCTGTGTCGCGAAAACCCGCCATTCCTCCCAAAAAATACCACATCGGAGGACAGCAAGTTTTTTTCCCAAAAGACCCCAAAGGTGGTGGTACGTGGATTGCCAGCAGTGGTGATTTTACTTTGTGCTTGCTCAATGGCGGCTTTGAAAAACACGTTCCACAGCCACCTTACAGACAAAGTCGGGGAAAGGTAGTGCTGGATTTTTTCACCTTTTTGGATGTCAACGATTTTACCCAACAGTATGATTTTGAAGGGATTGAACCGTTCACGTTGGTTATCATTGAAAGTACAACTAACCTAACCCTCACCGAACTACGCTGGAATGGCACTCGCCTTTTTTATACTTCACTCGATGCCACTTTGCCGCGTATTTGGTCTTCCGTTACGCTTTATTCTCCAGACATTATAAGCGCCCGCGAACAGTGGTTCGATGAATTTAAGGAACAAACCATTACTCCCCAGAAAGTAATAGATTTTCATCACCACGGTGGAAGTGGTGACCCCAAAAACGACTTAAAAATGAATAGAAACAATACCCTAAAAACGATTTCGATTACTCAATTTGTGCTCAATCAGTTGGAGTTTAAAATGAGTTACCACGACTTACAAACCGACGCTGACTTTCAATATTGTATTTTCAAAGACTCCATTGGAGCTCAAGTAGTGTAATCGGGGAATTAAGTATTTTTGCAAAAATAGACTTTGCAGTCCGCCGCCGCAGCAAGTTTTAGGCTTATACTACTAATAATCAGAAGAGTTATAAACTTGAAAAGCCCTGTCTAATGCTTAAACCCCACGCCGCATCGGCGCTCCGACTTTAGGCTGGGGACAGAAATTACCAAGGGTAAATGAATGGCTTCAGCCCTGACTTTCAACTATGACATTTAAAAAAATCAGGGCTAAAGCCACTTTGATATTGTCCTATTTTTAGCCCCAGCCTAAAGGCGTGGGGTTTGAGGAGATTCAGGGTTTATTCACAATAAAGTCTTGACTAATTCTGCTTAAATATTTAAGTAATTGACACTTAAACTTTCTTTTATTATTGATAAAACTCTCCACTGCAAGGCCATAAAACAAAAGCCCCCGAAAGAGGTTTAGTCCTTCGGGGGCTTTGATTATAATTGTCTTTATTACTTCACCCTTTTTGCCTTCGCTTCAAACATATTCATCAGCGTGCCTTTGAGGTTATCGTCGTCCACTTTGTTTAATTCAACGTTGACATCATACCCCTGGGCTGAGAAATAAAGGGTAATTTTCCCCTCGGCTTCTTCCACTTTTGCGGGTATCGTTTCTTTAGCGTCTCCTGCCGTCATTTTTAAATCTCCCGTCAATTTTCCGTCTTTACGAATAAGCTCAGTGGTAAATTTAGCGTCACCGTTAGGCGTACCTACCACCACAATATCCCACTTTCCTGCGAAGAAATCATTACTGCTTTTTAGGCGTTTTCCCGATGCTTCAAACGAATCGGCCAGCAATCCTTTGAGGTTGTCTCCGTCAACTTTGTTGAGGGCAAGGTTCAAATCATATCCCGCCGCTGAGAAAAATACCACGATTTTATCGGCACTTTCCTCAATGGAGCTAATGGCAATTTTTTCCGTCGCTTGGCTGGTGATTGGCGTTAAATCACCCGTCAACTTGCCATCTTTACGCACCAAGTTTCCCGTCATTTTTACATCGCCTTGAGGGGTTTCTTTGACAAAAAACTCCCATTTGCCCACCCAATAATCGGTTTGAGCAACACTTTCTGACACGATACCACCCACGAGTGCGAGAATCAATACGATTGCTTTTTTCATTGTATTTGTATTTGTGTTTGAGTTTGAATTGATGTTATTTCTTACGAGTTGCCTTAGTGGTAAACATACCCATCATGGAGCCCTTCAAATTGTCAGCGTCCACTTTTTCAAGGTTTACGTTGATATTAAAACCAGACATTTTGAAGTAAATCATGATTTTTCCGTCAGCTTCTTCTACTTTTTCGAGGGTTTCGGCAGGTATATCGCCCGTTTTAGGTTTGATGGTTCCCGTCAATTTTCCGTCTTTTCGTTCCAAATTCAACAACATCACGGCATCACCCTGCGGAGTACCAATCACTGTCGTTTCCCAGCTACCGACATAAAAATCGGTAGGAGCCGCTGCCTCTTTGGGTTGCTCTACCTCCACGGATTCTATGCTTGGCAGTTTAAACTCCGCTCCCATCACCACCATCAATGATCCCGCGTCGGCCTTTGGATTCTGGAATACAGCATATACATTGTGTAATTTACCATCGTTTGCAGGCTCAGCAATTGGAATTTTAAGCATTTTGGGGGTAAAGTCCATTTTATCAGAAGGCTCCAGAAACTCCGATTTACCAATCAATTTTCCCGTGGGAGAATCAAGACGTAACTCCACCAATCCACCTGCTGCATTTACCTGAGGTTTGGGCGCTGTCGCCAACAAAACTACTTCAGCTACTCCTTCTAAATCGACCTCTTTCATACCCATGTAAGCCCCTGGTTTTGAAGGAATCGCTAGGTTATTACCTCCAAAAGACATCTTATTGACCTCGTTGTATTCGTCAAACGTATGAGGATCCACTTTCGAGTTACGAAGGAAGAAAGTTTGCTCAGAACGTAGCGCAGGTACGCCGTTTGCCCCTTGATCTTCGTACGCTGCCCGAACGATATACACACCTTTGCTTTTATCCGACGCAGGTGCTTTGGCAAGGTAAGTTCCGTTTACTGGCAATGACTTTGGTTTTTCATCCGAAATACTCAAGATATACTTCACCATTTCTGAGGCATCGCCCGTAGAAAGTTGTGGGTGTCCAGCCATGGCAGTTTCCCCCCACACGCCACTTCCACCCGAAATCACTTTTTTGGTCAAACGCTCCATTGCGGTGTTGTCACCTTTGTATTTCTTGGCTACGTCGCGGTAAGTTGGGCCAATTGATTTTTTATCAACACTGTGGCACGCCATACAGTCGCTGGCTTGAATGAGTTTTTTACCCGTCGCTACCAAAGCATTGGCATCTGCCGAACGGTGTCCCATCGCAATCATGTTTTTATCGAAGCCTTCTGCAAGATAGTCAATACTCACCGCCACATTTTCGGCCTCGATGCCTTTGCCTAACGAACCATCTTCTTTATCGTTTACTTTGATGTCGTAGTTAAACGGTTTGTTAGAAACGTAAAACGACTTATTACTTTTAGGCATGTCAAGGCTCAGTACTGGTGGCTCGTTTCCAGCCGTAATTTCCATCGACTGCGAATTGATTCCGCCTTTTCCATCATCTACCGTCAACGTGGCTTTGTAAACTCCCGCTTTCGCAAGCGTAAGGTTCGCGTCTGGCGTAGTGATTACTTTAGTAAAGCCCGCTTTTGACGTAATTTTCCACATATATTTCAACACATCCCCGTCCGCATCCGACGTTCCTTTTGAAGAAAGTTTCAAATTAAACGGCACAGCACCACCCATTTGGTTGGCCATCATTTCAATTTTTGGCTTACGATTCCCGCCGTTGTACTCTATACGTATCAACCGCGCGTCGTCGTTGGCCGTAAACCAACCCGAACCGTACTCAAGCATGTACAAGTCGCCATTCTCGGCAAACTCCATGTCCATCGGGTTGCTAAATTTATAGCTAGGCATAAATGGCTCCATCGACGCGTAGTTTCCGTTTTTATCAAAACTTACCGCCATAATCCAGCCTCTCATCCACTCGTAGGCAAAAAACTTACCGTCGTAGTAGCTCGGGAAGGCGCGTTCGGCTTTGGCAAACCTGTCTTTGTTATAGACAGGTCCCGCCATGGGGTTACAACCGCCCGCCCCCAACAGCGGGAACTCTTCGCTTTTGGCGTAGCTGTACCAAATCATAGCTCCTTGAGCAGGTGGCAACTGTACCAATCCTGTGTTGTTGGGTGAGTTATTAACGGGCTTGAACACGTCCCATTTTTCACCCGATTGCTTTGTTTCAAAATTAAATTTGTTGTACGGTTGGTTATTGCCCACAAAATGCGGCCACCCATAGTTGCCAGCACTCGATGCTTGCCCAAACTCACACGTACCCGCTGCCCCGCGGTTAGGGTCTGGTTTAGAAGCATCAGGGCCTACGTCACCCCAATACAACTTGCCTGTTTTTTGGTCAACCGAGATACGGAATGGGTTACGGTGGCCCATGGTATAAATTTCTGGACGAGTCAGCCCCCCGTCCCCTGATGGGGGTGGATTTGTCGCTGACCATTTTTGTTGAGCTCCCCCATTGGGGGCAGGGGGGCCAAAAAGGTTTCCTTCTGGAATGGTATATGAACCATCTGGTTGAGGCTTAATTCTCAATATTTTACCTCGTAAATCGTTCGTATTGGCACTTGATTTTTGGGCATCCCACGGGCTACGGCCTGGGCGTTCGTCGCTTGGACTATAGCCATTGGAAGCGTGTGGGTTGGTATTATCTCCCGTACTCAAGTACATATTGCCTGCTTTGTCCCAGTCGATGGAGCCCCCCGTGTGGCAACATTCTTCGCGCTGGGTTTCCACTTTCAGCATTTCTTTTTCCGAATCCATCAACAACTCATCGCCTTTCATGGTAAAGCGTGAAAGCACGTTGTACGAACCTTTTGTTGACGAATAGTACAAGTAAATCCACTGATTTTGAGCAAAATTAGGATCTTTTCCAAGTCCTAATACGCCATCTTCCGCCACCGATTCTTTCCCTTCGCGGTTCACATATTTTAAGCTAACGGGCAGTTTAGCAATGGTCTTCAGTTGTTTTGTTTTGTTGTTGTATAGACGAATCTCCCCCTTCCGTTGAATAAACAATACCCTGTCTTTATCAAGGACAGTTAACTCCATCGGCTCATCCAGTTTTTCTTCTAAAACCACTTTTGTGAAGCGATTTTCTTCAGGGCGCACCTCTTTCACATCCATTACTTTAGCGACCTTCGCCTCACTGGCTTTTGGGGCTTGGGCCATCAAGTGAAATGTACTAAGCAACATCACCGCCGCTTGCGTACACACCCACTTACCCTTACTAGCTACTTGTTCCATAAATTAGTACAATAATTAAAAGAGTTATTGATAGGTTAATTTCTTATTGAGGTTGTTTTTTTGAGCTCCACTGCAACGCCGTTTCAATCAATTTCACAAAATTGGTATTCTGCCAAGCGGTTTCGTTGTGCCCCATTGAAGTGTAAAAAGTTTTGCCTTTGCCTGTTTGTTTATACCAAGCCACAGGGTGGTCTTTGCCCATGCCAAAGTTTTTGGTGGACACAAACAACATATTTCCGCTTGGATTGATGCTTTCACCGTTGATGGTATATACAATATTAAAGCCCTTTTTACGGGGGTTTTCAAAAAATACGTACCACTCGTCCGAATTAGACCATTTCGGGGCTAACGTACTGAAAAGGCTATCTTTGGGAGCCGCATCGAGTAAAATATCGGCCATCTGAAACTGAGGGTCGAGCGGGTGGTGCGAAAATTTCGCGCCTAATAAATGTTTTTCGTACCAATCCCAGTGGTGTGAGTCGTCGCCCGCACCGTGAATCCCCATCAAACTACCTCCGTTTTCGACGTACTGTTCCAACACTCGCTTTTGCTCGTCGTTAATTACTTCGCCCGTCGAATTGTTGAACACCACCACGCTGAACTTCGCTAGTTGCTCCGCGTTAAACACCCCTCCTTCTTCCGTTTCATACAGATACCAATTGTTTTTCTTGGCCAAATCGGCAATCACAGGTTTAGAAGCATCAATCGACGCTCCGTGACGAAAGCCAGTCGTTTTTGAAAAAAGTAAGATAGCAGGCTGACCCGTTGGAAAAGTGATTTGGGGTGCTTCGGTCTCGTAAGACACAGGAAATCCATTTTTAACCTTGTAAATAAATATTCCCGCCGCAGCGCTCAGAAGCACTACGAGGCCAACAATGACTCCCAGTACAATTTTGATGATTTTTTTCATTGAGGTGGTTTTTTGGCGAATGGAGGTATTGGTTGCGAATGCGTTAGAGGTATGACACAACAAAGGTATAGAATAAAATTTTTTATTGTCTATTTTAAAGACAATAATTTTTGCATTATTTTGTCTTTGAAGAGTTATATTTTACAAGCGGCAAAATATAGGGATAAATGAAAGCGAGCTTTTTCAAGCCGTATATTATTCGAAAGCCTGTCAAAAGTGTAACTTTCATGTTTAGTTTGTGTATTTATCCCTAATTTGAAATTTACCAATTCATAATTCCTAAAACCACGCCCCATGAAGTTATTCGACGAAGACCATTTTATTCGCCAACTGTCTATCGACTGTGTTATTTTTGGTTATCAAGAATTAGAATTAAAGGTGCTAGTACCTAAAGTTGACCTCCCTCATCCTGTCTGGACGTTGCCTGGGGGATTTATCAGGCAAGAAGAAAGCATCGACTTGGCGGCTCAACGTATTCTAGAAGAGCGCACTGGACTCACTGATATTTACTTAGAACAATATCGCGTTTTTGGAGACCCCTCGCGTATCAACCACGAAATCTTTGAAGGTTTCAACAATATGAAGAAAGAATGGCTAGAAAAAGGTATTCTGGACGAAAGCAGTTTTGAGTGGCTCTCCAAGCGGTTTGTTTCGATTGGGTATTATGCGCTGGTGGACATCAACAAAGTAAGCCCCCGTAGAGGAATGCTTGATGCTTCCGTGGGTTGGTACAATGTCAAAGAGTTGCCCAAGATGATTATGGACCACAACGAAATGGTCGCTGCCGCGCTCGAAGCGCTCCGTCAGAATCTTGACCAAAAGCTCATTGGCTTTAATCTCCTGCCCGAAACCTTCACAATGCGTGAAGTGCAAGAATTGTACGAGGCGGTTTATGACAAACCTTTCGCCCGCAACAACTTCCAAAAGAAAATGCTCGACCTCAACGTGCTCGAACGCCTCGAAAAGAAATTTACGGGGGCGCAGAACAAAGCGCCGTATTTGTATCGGTTTAGGAAGGAGTTGTAAAGTTAGACTACCAAGCGCTATTCGGTATTGTTTCAAGATTACGTTATATTTGCAAAATAGAAATTAAATATCTAATTTGCAAATATATGATAACCAGAGAATTAAGCCAAAAAATAAATCTATCAGCCCAAAAAATGCCCGTTATTGCTGTAACAGGCCCTCGCCAAAGCGGTAAATCAACCCTCATCCAACAGCTTTTTCCGAACCACACTTATCAGAATTTAGAAGATATTGAACTTAGAAAATTTGCTCTATCTGACCCCAAAGGCTTTCTTCACCATATTGGAACAAAAGCCATTATTGACGAGGTTCAATATGCTCCCGATCTCCTTTCGTACATTCAGGTGATAACCGATCGAGAAAAAATAGCAAGCCAATATGTGATTTCAGGTTCACAAAACCTTCTATTAATGGACAGTATTGCCCAAAGCTTGGCTGGGCGAGTTGCAATTTTCAATTTATTGCCATTTTCTTTGGCAGAAATTCAGCAGACCCACTTTGCCTTGCCCACTTACGAAGATTATATATTGAAAGGGTTTTATCCTCGTATTTATGACCTCGACCTAAACCCCACAACTTGGCTACAAGATTATCTTCGCACTTACGTTGAGCGGGATGTTCGTCAAGTTCTGAATGTCGGCGACTTGGGTACGTTTCGTCAATTTCTCGAAATTTGTGCGGGGCGCATTGGACAACTCGTCAATTTATCAGACATCGGCAACATGATTGGTGTTTCGTATCAAACGGTCAATAGGTGGATAAGTGTGTTAGAAACCAGCTTCATCGTTTACACGCTTCGTCCATATCACCAAAATTTCAACAAACGCATCGTCAAGTCGCCCAAACTTTATTTTTACGATACTGGTTTGGCTTGTGCCTTGCTCAATCTTCGCCATGTGGAAGACCTCAATCGACATTTTGCCAAAGGGGCTTTATTTGAGAATTTTGTCATTAACGAAATTCTCAAAAACCAGCTCAACCAAAATTTATCGCCTAAAAACTACTTTTGGAACGTTTCTGGTTCGCACGAAATAGATTTGTTGCTTGATAAAGGCGGTCGGCTGTTGCCCATAGAAATCAAATCAAGCCGAACTATTAGCAATCATTTTTTTGATGGTCTGACCTATTTCCAAGCCTTATCTGGCTCGCTACCCACCGAAAGTTATTTGATATACGGCGGCGACGAAGTGCAAAAACGTAGTAGTGCACAAGTGCTGAGTTGGAAAAATTTGAGGGATATTCCACTGTAGAGTATCAAACCAATTTATTTCACCTTAATCACTACCTTTCCTTTTGCACGACCCGATTCGACATAAGCCAACGCCTCGTTGGTTTGCTCAAATGGGAAAACTTTATCCATGATTGGGCGGATTTTTCCCGTTTCTAAGAGAGAAGTTATTTCGCTCAACTGTTTACCCTCTGCTCTCATAAACAAGAAGTTATAATTAAGATGCAGCTTTTTCACCTTCTTCTTAATGCCAAAACTCAGCAAACGCATGATTATTTTAACAAACCAAGACAAACCTACTTCGTTGGCAAATTCGACATCAGGCGGCCCCGAAATGGAAACAACTTTACCATTGGGTTTTAAAATATTCAAAGATTTTTCCAGTGTTTTGCCATCCTGACTGTTTAGCACAAAATCGTAGTCGCTTAGTATCGTTTCAAAATCTTCTGTTTTATAGTCAATTACCACATCAGCTCCCAAACTTTTTACCAAATCACTGTTAACAGCACTTGTGGTAGTAGCTACAAAAGCTCCCAAATGTTTTGCCAGCTGAATAGCAAATGTGCCCACACCACCCGAACCTGCCTGAATGAATACCTTTTGCCCCTTTTGAATATTCATTTTTTCAACAAGAGCTTGCCAAGCGGTCAGACCCACCAATGGAATAGAAGCCGCTTCTTCCATGGTTAGGTTTTTGGGTTTCGGTGCTAAGTCGCGCTCATCGACGGCGATGTATTCGGCAAAAGTACCAATATGAAAGTCGGCAGGACGTGCGTACACCTCATCGCCAACCTTAAATTTGTTTGCTTTTGGGCCAACTTTTGTAACGATACCTGCCACATCATGCCCTAACACAAAGGGGGTTTTATAAGGCAATAAGAGTTTGAACTCCCCATCTCTAATTTTGGAATCCAACAAATTCACGCCCGAAGCATGGACTTGAACCACTACTTCGCTATCCTTGGGGGTTGGTTCTGCGACTTGAATAAGTGACAATGTTTCTTTTTTTCCGTAGCGATTTACTGTAAATGCTCTCATTGTTTTGCCTTGTTTATACTTTTAATGATTGAGTTTTCAAATGTTTTATAGGCAAAATGCTGAATCGCCAGAAAAACCGATGCACCTTTCCCAACAGGGTGACTGAATTTGGGGTTTTTATCTTCCACCAATTTGACGAGGGTATCAATAACGGGCGTGGGTTCGAGGGCATTTTCAAATAAATTCTTTGCGAATGCGGCTATTTTATTTCGATACGTGTTGTAGTCGTCTATTTTGCCTGCCACTGCTACCGAGCCACTTAACAGATTGGTTTTGAAGGCCATGGGCTCAACCATTGCCACTTTGATGTTGAAGTCATTTAATTCAAATCTCAACGCTTTAAAATATCCTTCTAGGGCGTGTTTTGAAGCACCATAATAAGCTGCATTGGGGAAATTGAGCAAGCCCATTATAGAACCAATGGTTATTATTTTACCGAATCGCTGCTTTCTAAAAGTCGGCAACAACTCATTGGTAAGTTTTATTGTCCCCCAGAAATTGGTTTCAAATTGTTGTTTGCCTTGCTCAATGGTCGTTTCTTCGGCAATTCCCGACAAATAAAACCCTGCATTGTTTATCAATACGTCCAACTGTTTGATTTCAGCGAAAAGTTGCTTGCTAAATGTCTTTACAGAATGGTCATCGGCAATATCCAATGCCAATAGTTTAAACGGTACAAGGCTTTGGTATTTTTCGGGATTGCGACTGGTACCAATGACATGATAGCCACTGTTGTGCAAATGCTTGGCTACCAGCAAACCAAAGCCCGACGATGCACCTGTAATTAAAATATTTTGGCTCATTTTGATTTCGTAAAATAGTTGTTTGTAAATTTGCTTGCATTTTGCAAGCACAAATGTAAAACAATTTACTTTCAAAATGCAAGTAGATTTAAGGCTATTTTTATGAAAGAATCAAAAAAAAGGTCGGAATGCCCCATCAGTAACTCACTTGATGTTTGGGGCGACAAGTGGTCTTTGTTGATAATCAGGGACTTAATGGACAAAAATGGATGTACGTATGGCGATTTTTTAAAATCAGGAGAGAAAATAGCGACCAATATTTTAGCTGCCCGATTGCAGGCATTGGAAGAAAACGGGCTCATCTTAAAATTGGAACACCCTCAAAGCAAAGCCAAAGTATTGTATAAATTGACCCAAAAAGGAATTGATTTATTGCCCATCATGGTAGAAATCAACTTGTGGGCCGATAAATATTTTACAATACCTGAAGATAGAAAAGCGATGGTGGCATTGATGAAAACAGACAAAGCCAAGTTTATAGCACTTGGCTTAGAAACATTGAAGGACGGAGAGTAAAAACAATTAGCAAATTGTGGGCTAATGCAGCAGAGAATTTGACACCTCGAAATCTTACTTGCATAATTTTAATTTTGTGACCACGAAGCACACTAAGTAGAGCGCAAAGTTCTCAAAGCTTTATTCTTTGCGTACTTCGTGCCTTTCTTAGTGTTCTTTGTGGTAAAGATTTTCTACTACTCCTTCACCCGTTTGGCCGTTGCGGTAAAATCCATCAACGTGCCTTTGAGGTTGTTGTCATCTACTTTGGTTAGGTCAATCGAAATTTCACCCCCTTGCGACGACTCAAAATAAATCACCAGTGTTTTGTCCTTTTCTTCAATTTTAGTGATGGGGCGTCTGTTATCATCTGTGACCAATTCACCTGTAAGTTTACCGTCTTTACGAACCAAATTGGTTTTGAAAACGATGTCGCCACGAGGGGTGCCATTTACTGCAATCTCCCATTTACCAGCATAGAAATCCGTTGGAGTTGTGCTTTGAGAGAGCCCTTGAAGGATGATTCCGAAAAGGAACATGAAAAGAATGATACTTGCTTTTTTCATTGTGTTTGCGTTTTGTACGTCGCCACGGTTGTTTAGTGTATATTTTAAACAGCTGTCAGACGATAGTCAGACGGCTAAAAGTTGTGGTCTGACTACCGTCTGACCAAGGCTACAGTTTCTCAAACGTGAGAAATAAAATACTATGCGCAGGCAATGCCACTTTTCCTGCTTTTACCTTTTGCCCTTTCAAAGTAGGCACCTCGTCGTTGGTGGTTAACTTCAACTCTTGCCCGTTAAGCTTCACTTTTTTGGTCATCAACTCATCGGCGGTCAATAAATAGTGGGTTGCTCCCGCTGGAATCACCACCGAAGTTTCGTTGTCGTTTGTATTAATAACCAGTACTGACCGTCCATTTCGTTTGTTTTTTAAACTGTGGACAAAAATATCCACGCCAGCTTCGGTGTTCGCTGATTCATATACGTCTGTTCCCATGAACTTCCCCCACAGCAACGCCGCCCAATAGTTTGGGCGCGGATTGTGCGTGTCGTGGTCGAGCAGTGCATACTCACTGCGGGCAAGGGTATTGTGCATCACCACCTGAACGCCCTTTTTGGCCAGACGGCCGAGTTGTTCCAAATACCTAAAACTATCCAAATAAGTGGCCGCCCACGGATTTCCCCCACAGGCCGTTTCAGCGGTTTCGGTACACCAAATAGGCGCATCAGGAACGTATTTATCACGGGCTTTTTGGTAAAATTCAAACCCTTTTTCCGTTCGACTTAGCCATTCGGCTGACAAGGCATTTTCGGGCTTTTGGCCGCCCATGCAGCGCCTCGACACCATGCCGTAATAATGGTACGTAAACACCTCAAAAGAAGGTTTAGGCGTAGTAGCTAAGAGCTCATCCACCGACAAATCCAACCCCGATGGCAGTATCCCTTCGCCCGTAGAACCTGGGCCAATGATTTTCATTTGAGGCACTTCTTGGGCAGCAAACGCCTTGAAAGCGGCCAAATCTTTGGCAAATCGTGCGCCATTATACCCTTTTGGTGCATCACCGTGCGAGGCATGGGAAGGCTCATTAAATAGTTCTGCCGCCGCTATTTCCCCTCCTACTGCGCGCGTGTATTCAAGAATGGATTTTACTTGGGTCGGAGTCCAATTGCCTGCTTTGTCGTACATTCCGTCGCTAATGGGAAAAGAAGTGACCAATTTTCCATTCACACTTCTACAAAAGTCAAGGACTCCTTTCCACTGCTGACGGGTAAGTACGTTTTTGAAACCTGCGGGTGGCTGGGTCATTTTCTCTTCGTCGTTGTTCTGAAAATAAACGGCGTTTGCCCACGTACCGCTTACCCTGACATACGTTGATCCCAAGGCCGACGCTAAGTTCCGAAGTTTCTTTTCGTATAAATTAATTGGTTCGATTTTCCATTTTAGCGCGTCAATCCCCTTTTTGTTGGTGGTTTTTCGGACAGAATCAATCAGATTGTAAGGAATCCAAAAGTCGCCACCAATCACTTCGCACATTTCTATATTATAAGATTGAAAACGTTCGTCCACTTTACCAATCATTTTCAGGTCGTTCAAGTGAAGCAAGGACTGACTTCTGGCACCGAAAGTCAAACAAGTCAGAATAATCGTAAGTACGTACCACTGATTTTTTTGCATCAACGTAAGGATTTACAAGGCTACAAACTAGGTTTTGGGTGATTGACAGAACAAAGGTATTGAATATATTTTTTTATTGTATATTTTTTATACAATAATTTTTATTCAAAAATATATCTTTGCAGTACCATTCCCCAACAACCTTCATTTGAGGAATAAATAGAAGATATGAAGAGCCCCAGTCAACAAAATTACATCCCACAGGTATCCATCGACTGCGTCATTTTTGGGTATTCGGAGCAGCAGTTACAAGTATTAATCCCAAAAATCAATTTCAAAGGAGACTTTTGGGCTTTACCCAGCGGATTTGTCTTTCAGGACGAAGATATAGATGACGCTGCACACCGTATTTTACGAGAGCGAACGGGCATAGAATCAATTTACTTGGAACAATTCAAGGTATTTGGTCGAGCCAATAGAAGTAGTAAAGAATTTCTGGATAAACTGATTCAGCAAAATTTCGACAAACTTGGCGAAAAAAGTGCAAGTCACACCACCGAATACGATTGGTTTACCAAGCGCTTTCTTTCAGTGGGTTACTATGCTTTGGTGGACATAAATAAAGTTGTTCCACAAAAAACGGACTTGGATGCGTCAATCGAATGGTACGGTATTCATGACTTACCACGAATGATTATGGATCACGAACAAATTATCAATGAGGCTCTAAAAACACTTCAAAGCCACATTGATGAAAAAATCAATGCCTTCAATCTACTGCCCGACACCTTTACTATGAAAGAGGTACAAGAAGTGTATGAAGCCATTAGTGGAAAAACTTTTGTCCGCACCAATTTCCAAAAAATGATTCTTTCTTTAGACGTGCTCGAACGCCTCGAAAAGAAATTTACAGGAGCTGCCAACAAAGCCCCGTATTTGTATCGGTTTAGGAAAGAATAAACGATTTATAGCCAGCGAAATGTGGTATTTTTGTTGCACATTTCGCTAGCTATAAAACAAAAATGATGATAGGACGCACGGAAGAAAATGATAAGTACCACTTTCAAGATGTCGTTTCTATTATTTCACTTGCAACACCTTCACCTCCCCTACTAATCCTGAAGGAAGCAAAGGTGAATCTTTTCGGTAAAAGGGCATGGTCGTGAAAGTTGTTTTTTGCTTCACATCGGGTTGTGCATCCCCCACAAGACGGTTTACCCAGTTATTGGTGACATTGATTTGAAGGGTATTATCACCTTCTTTGACCACCGAAGTAATGTCGATTTTAAACGGTTTTTTCCAAACGGTTCCTACGTTTTTACCATTCACAATGACCTCCGCGATATTTTTAACATCCCCCAAATCGAGCACAACAGCCCCTTTTCCCCCGATGGGGGTGTTTATTTTGAAATTATTTTCATAAGTGGCTGTCCCTGAGAAATATTTTACGTCAGTATCTGCATTTTCACTCCATGAAGTCAGTTTATCCATCGTTGCGTTTTTACCTGCAATGTTTACTTTCCATGCTCCTGACATTTGGCTCAGGGGCGTTTCTTTAGTAGCAGGCTTGGTGTAGCTATTGGCCGTGGCTTTATCGTTGAAAACAACAAAAAACGCATCCCATGAGTCAAATTTCAAAGGAACAATGGTACGTCCATCCTTAATTTGGTAACTGACTTTTTCGACTGTGCCTGTTTGTGGATTCCATAGTTCTGGTACTTTGCCTGACACACGGAAACTGATTTCGGCCTCGGTGGCTTCCGTGCCTCTATTGTTTAACCAATAAATGTCTTGACTCGCTGTTTGACGGTGGCGATACAGGATTTTATTTTGGGCATTTGAAATAATTACGTCGGGCGTTGTCGGGACGGCGACGGTGGGGATGATTGACGACCCAATTTCATTCGCAATCGACTGAAATTCGGCTTCATTGTCGGACAAACTTGGCGATTTCACTGGTTTCGCACCCGCTACTTTTACCCCTGCTTTTACCAAATCACGGATTTTTTTCAATACAGGCAAGGTCATCAGTTTCGCTGATTTATCCAGTACCAACACGCTATACGTATTGCCGCTTTGCGCCACGAGTTTACCATTTTGGGCCTTAATGGCATTTAAAAGTGCGGAAGCATTGACATAATCAAATTCATAACCCGCTGGAATTGAGGGTAGTTTTTCACGGCTAATCCACGTCACGTTGTTGTTTTCACCATAATAGTATAAAATATCCGCGACGTTGCGGCCTTGTTGTAACAAATAACAACTACGCCCCAAATAGGCCATCCAAGCTTTTCCTCCCGCTTCGGCCCACGTCTCTTGGCGCGTAAAATACTGCCCAAATGGCCCCAATGAAAACCCTGGTTTTTTATCATCGAGTGGTTGGTGAACGGAAGTGTGAATCACAAATCGATTCAAACCCGACGCCATTTCCAAATCAGCAGTTCTTTTCAATTTTTCAGGGTATTCTTGAAAAGGTTTTCCCACCGACGTCATTGATTCTGCCGCCACAATGGGTTTACCGTAAATATTGGCCACCGAAGCCGATTCACGAATATCTGCTTCGCTCCTCACCTCCTCGTCATTCCCCCCCGCCAAACTTCCTGGCGTCCACATGGCCGACATTGGAATGTCCGAATTTCGTTTTACGTCCATGCCGTCGGCCAAATAAATCCGTCCCCCCTCGTGGGATTCGGTATAACGTTTCATGCCGCGTTTCTTCAACTCTTCTCCAATCACATCGTAGTGGTTTTCGGCAATCATCTCACCAATCGTTTTGCGAAAATCCCACAGAAACTTCTCACTTGCCTCCAACGATGTCACGATTCTGCCCGTCAAAACAGGTACCCACTGGCGAAGGTCATACCCACGGCGATTTTTGAACTCATCAGGAAAGCTTTTGGTCCAGTTCATGTGTCCCGCTTCGTAGCTGTCCAACACCATGTAATTTAGCCCTTTAGCTCCCATCAAGCCGCCAGTGGCGTCTTTGTACATGTCCAAATAGGTATTGATATAACGCCGAACCGCCTCTTTATCCAACTTATCTACCTCTAAACCAGTCGCTTCGGGCGAAGCTGGGTGGTTTTGGCGGCCTGTGAGCGAATACCCCAAACGCACTACCATCCAAGCCCCGTCCTCAGATGCGTCTGACCGCCCCGATGGGAGAACCCAATCAAGTGTGCCATCGGGCTGCATCTTGTCAGTCAAATCAATAATATCCTTCGCCAGAATAACATCTTCTCCACCATTACTAATTGATACAGAGCCACTTTCTCTCCAAGGAGAAAACCCTGCTTTGTCTTCTGCTTGGTCGATTCTGGTGGTATTAAACAGTAAAAATTCTGAAATATGCGCTGGCTCCGACTTTAATTCTCCCGTTGGAGCACCGACCAAGCTGGCAAATGGATTAGGAGCAGGTGGCAGTGTTTCAAAACAAATCCGCCAATACTTCGCCGTGGTTGGGGCTATCCCAATGGTAATAAAAGGCAAGGTGCTATTGGGAACTTTGGCTACTGTTCGGAAATTGATACCATCGTCGCTTACTTTTAAACTACGGTTTGTCGGTCCGCCGTTAAAATCAGCCAGCTCCCCAGCACTTCCCACTCCTACCGCAAAAGCTTTGAACGTTTGAGGAGCATCAAAGGCATATTGCACCCACATATCTTCGCCTACTTTCATCGCTGGCAGTTCAAACAATTTACTTAAATCGTGGTCTAACAACAACTTTTCATCAAAATCGCCTCCACTTTTGGTGATTTTAGGGTTCAACGCTAAGAGGTGTTTCTCGTTGCTAGGCAATTTGTAGGCTATCACCATTGCATCCGCATAAAAGGTCGGCATCGTTCCAACAAACCCTCCCATCAAACCGCCAGCCGCCGTAGGTACTTCCTTAAATTTACCAATATTATCCGCAGGACGCGGAAGTTTAATGGGCGTTTTTTGGCCTTTTTCAATCAATACTTCCGACCAAACGTACTTTTTCATACCATCCTCAGGTTTTACCCAAGGCCCACCCGTCACGCTCCAGCCTGGCGAGCCCGCAATGGCCATTTCGAGCCCTTTTTGGTCAGCCAATTGGGTCGTAAATTTGAACGCATCCTTCCATTCGGGCGTCATAAAGACCAATTTTTTGGGAACGACCACGGGAGTAAGCAGGTTGGCATCAAAGTTTTGAAACCCGCCAATACCCACACGCTGCATCCATTCCAAATCTTTTTGGATGCCTTCTTTAGCGATATTTCCGTTCATCCAATGCCACCAAACGCGCGGCTTAGCCGAATTGGGCGGGGTCTGAAACTGAGTTTTGTCTTGGGCATAACCTCCTACACTCGATACGAATAGCAAGGCTAAAATAGATTGAATTTTCATTCTTATTCAATTAGAGTTGTTGGTAAAAAAGGGCGTACAATAGCTACCTACCTCAGCGGGGTATGGCTAGCGTTTTATAATAAAAATCGACCGTTTGTTTCACCGAGGAAAGGTTCGACGGCTTCTCTTTGGTATCGCGTTCAATCATGATATATCCCTTGTACTTTTGGGTTTTCAATTCGTCAAAAACCGCTGGGAAGTCAATGACTCCCGTCCCTACAGGTACGTCTTGAATTTTTTTGTTGTTGTATTCCGCGATATCTTTTAGGTGAATCCCGATGATTTTACCTTGCAGTTTTTTCAAAGCAAGAATTGGATTTATTCCCGATTTTGGGTAGTGTCCCAAATCAGGGCAAGCCGCGAAGTTGGGATGTCCTTCCAACGCGGCTAATAGCGAGTCGGGATGCCAATAAATGCTGTTTCCTTTCCAGTGGTTGTGCAAAGCCACTTTTACCCCATAAACACCCGCCAAACTATCCACGCTGTTCCACAAGTTTCGGGGTGGTTCGGCGGTCACGTATTTGACACCAAAGGCTTTGGCTATGTCAAAATCTCGTTTCCAATCGGCTACTGTTTTACCTCCAATGATATAAATCGACTCCATTTTAAGCCCTTTATCCGCTATCTGCTTTTTCAAATGCTGAAGTCCCGACGGCGAAAGCCGAAATAGCGCCGAGTCTTGGAGTTCTTTTCCTGCTTTGGCAAACACAAACCCTTCCACGTACTTCAAGGAAGCACTGTCGGCGTAGGCCAGTTGTTCGGGAAATGATGCGGTACTAAAGGTGTAAAGCGCCACGCCTAGTTTCCAATCTACTTTTTTAGCAGCAGGTTTGTTCTTCGGTGCTTGGGCATTGGATTGCGCCCTCAAAGTCAATGAAAAGTTGCCGCTAAACCCAACACCCAGCAATACAACAGCCAACAAGAGAATTTGATATTTATGCTTCATTTTTTGTGATTTTTTACGAAAAAATAAAATTAAACCAACAATTGTATCATGCACTTGCATGGTTTTAGTGACGGTTATTTTAATTCTTTGTTTAGGAAATTCACCACTTTGGTCTTAATTTCTTCTACATCAAACATTTTCCCAAAATGAGGGGCATCTTTAACGATAATAAGCTCATTTTTAACGCCTTTGGCCGTTAGCCAACTGCTCAACAACTGCGAATGACGGGGTGCAACCAAGTTGTCTTTTTCGCCGTGAATCAATAAAAATGGAGGGTCGGTTTTATCAACGTAGGTTGTGGGGCTTGCGATTTTAGCTAGGTCAGGGCGAGCAATTGGCGCTGCCCCAATCAGCAATCCTTCGGGCGACTTGGCATCGTCGGCACCAGGAAACAAAATCAGCTCGGCAGGCCCGTAAAAGTCAACGACTGCTTTGAACTTAAACTTCTTTGACGTGTTAGGCATAAAAAAAGCATCCACTTTATTGTTGTTGGACAACCCTTGCAAAGAGGCCAAATGCCCCCCAGCGGAGAATCCCATCAAAGCGATTCGGTTTTTATCCAAACCATATTTTTCAGCATTATCATACAAAAAAGACACAGCACGGTTACAATCTTGGATTTGAGCAGGAAAAGTAGCTTGTGTAGCCCAGCGATAATCTATTGACGCAATGGCAATGCCACTGTTAATCAGGGCCGAAACCGTATTACCCATGTAACCAATATCGGCGGTTTTGTCATTGCCAATCCAACCGCCACCGTGAATCAGCACTACGAGCGGCAGGTTTTTGGGAGCATTGGCGGGCAGATAAATATCTAATAAATGCTTTTTGAGGGTATCGTTATTGAATGGGATATTTCCGTGTAAAATCGTTCCTTGGGGAAAGAGCTTTAGGACTCGGTTGGTTTCCTGTTGGGCATTGGCCAAAAACCCCTGAAATAGTAAAAGTGCGGCAGGAAATAACAACTTGATTTTCATTTGATAGAAGATTTAGGGTTCACTTTTTTACTAAAATGATAGATTGAACGCATTAAAAACAAAGCCCCATCAGGGTGGCCAACGTTCGGGGAAAGTTTAGAACACTGGCAGATAATCAATTTCCAGAAAATCTTCCACGTTCGGAATCCACCAATTTTCAACAAAAGCAATGTGCTGTGGGTGGTTTGAATAGGTGTCGTAGTGAGCTTGAGTTTCAAACTCCATCGAAATTCCGTACTCAAATTTGTTTTTGGGACTAATCTGTCTTAATACCTCAAATTTTTGAACATTTGGAATCGTAGCGAGGGCATCTACTGCCTTGAAAAAAGCGCGTTGCTCGTCCTCGGTTAGCGAGGGGTTTAATTTCAGAATGACGGAGTGTCGAAGCATGATCGTAGGCAAGTAGTCACAGATTTTGGATAAAAGAAGCACTTTTGCTATTATAAGTACAAAAAAATACTTCTTTTATACATAAATTATCCTGTACTTGCCTGTTTATTGTCTTTATTTTAGACAATAATAAATTTACGCACCACCGCCTCAACCAATGGAATGAGTCCCATCATAAAATAGGTAAGAAACATAACGGGCAAAAATGTCCCAATTTATCATTTAAACAACAGCGGGGCGAAGTCTTTCAGATTTTGACGCCACGCCAAAAAAGTATGTGCTCCTCCGCCGTTTTCATATTTGTACTTAATGCCAAACTCGTCAAACATTTTCATCATGTTCAAATTGTTTTGGTACGCAATATCCGTTTCGCCTCCCATGTAAATTTTAAAATCTTTGAAGGTGTTAATGGTTTTATTACGCATTACTGCTCCATATTTTTCTTTGATTTCGGCAATGGTATTCGGGAAATAACCAGTGCTCAAAGGAAAAACTTGGGAAAACAAGTCAGGATACCAAAGGGCTAAGTTGATGGTTTGGATTCCGCCCATCGAAAGGCCAGCGATTGCTCGGTGTTCGCGCTTATTGGAAACTGGGTACGTTTTTTCCACAAAAGGAATCACGTCTTGAATCATGTCACGGCAAAAAGGATCTTGCTGCGCACCTGCCCCCATAAAAAAGCCTTGAATGTGCGTATGTCCTGCAGGCATGACTACAACCATTGGTTTGAGTTTTCCTTCGGCATAAAGGTTATCCAAAATCAAATTAGCCCGCCCTATCGTCGTCCAAGAAGCGTCGTTGTCGCCTCCCCCGTGCAGCAAATACAACACAGGTAATTTTTCTTTTTTACTGATTTCATCATAGTTTGGGGGTAAATAAACGTGTAATCGGCGCGTTACTCCTTCCAACGCTGCCGATTTGTAGAACACTTTTTCTATTTTTCCGTGCGGTACGTCTTTCAGTGTTTGAAAATCGTTTTCAGTCCCTTTTATTTCAAAAAGATTTGAAACACCATTGTTTGACTCTTTGAATTGCGCATTTTTTGGGTCAAATACTTTTAATCCGTCCACGTTAAAATCGTACGTATAGACATTGGGGGACACGCCCGTGGCCGTCGTAAACGACCACACGCCTACTTCGTCTTTTTGCAATTTAGCGGCAGGAAAGCCATTTGGAAAATCACCAGAAACGGTTACTTCAGAGGCTTTGGGGGCATAGATGCTAAATTTCACCTTTCCATCAGCCAACTGCCTCACCGACTTTAATGTATCGTTGGGCGTGGGCGGGCGCTGTGGGAATTGAGCAAAAACAATAGGCGCAAGCGCCATCGCTAACGTAGTGAAGACAACTTTTTTCATTGGATTGTGTAAATGTTGAACTTTGGTAATTTTTAAATATATTTTTACACAAAACTAAGTTGAAATCAACAAAAAAAATGGGCAAAAAAAGAGGAATACTGTGCAAAATCAATTCATATTGACACCCTACAGGCACTAATGCCTGCGGGGTTTCAATTGAGGGAAGATCTTATTTACTCTTCAATAATCGCCACGGCGCGCGTCCAACCAGCACTTGCTTTTTCAATTTTGGCAGGAAAACACGCCACTTTAAATCCAAACGGAGGCAGTTGATCAAGATTAGCGAGTTTTTCAATCTGGCAATATTCCTTTTCAATTCCCACATAGTGTGCTTGCCAAATGACCCCTTGGCGTGGATTTGCCTTATAGTCAGCCGCTTGAATATGCAATGGTATGTCCCAGCCCCAGCCGTCAGTACCCATTACTTTTATGCCTTGGTCAATCAACCAATGGGTCGCTTTAGCCGACGCCCCTACGTGGATTTTTACAAAATCTTCGTCATGGATTCTTTTGTCCGCATCACAACGAATCAGAACAATGTCGAAAGGTTTGAGGGTATAATTAATTGCCGCCAATTTTTCGATTAAATCTTCTGGCTCAAACATATATCCATCGGGTTTATCGGTAAAATCCAACACAACCCCGTCGTGAAAAAACCAATCTAAGGGCATCTCATCAATCGTACGGGCTGGCCTTCCTTCCGAAGTTGGATAATAATGGTAAGGGGCATCTACGTGCGTCCCACAATGGCTCGTCACTGTCAAGGTTTCACCCGCTGGGCCATTATCATTAATAAAACAGTCGGTCATACCGCCAAAAAGCCCGGCACCGATTTTTTTAGCCCCTTCTTTATGGTCTTCATAAACGATTTTGGTTGGAAGTGGCTCTTTTATTTTCTCAGAAATCGTTACTGATAGGTCAATGATTTTCATATAGCCCCTATGTCCCCGACGGGGATTTTTTTTAATGTGATAAAATTTATTTCTCTAATCATATTACCCTATTTCTCAAAACCCCAATTCCTTCAATTTCAAGCTCTACCACGTCGCCAGGCTCTAGGGGACGGTGAATAGTAAAGTTATTTTCAATCAAACTTCCCCAACCCAGCGTACCTGAGCCCAAAATATCGCCTGGCATGAGGGTGACGTTGTTTTCAGAAGCACGCTCAATCATTTGTTCAAAGTTGTAGTAAACGGTTTTGTAGTTGCCATCGCAGACCGTTTGCCCGTTGATACGCGACGTCATGCGTACGTTTAAGCGGTCGCCCGCTACTTTGGGAACGCCAATTGGCTCTTGAAACACCGTCGCATCAAATGGTACTCGGTAATGCTCCATTTCGTCAGCCGTCACTATCCAAGGCCCAATCGCATTGGCGAAGTCCTTGCCTTTGTGGGGGCCAAGCGGAATCTCCATTTCGACTTTTTGAATGGCTCGCGCTGTCCAGTCATTGAAAATAGTGTATCCAAAAATGTAAGGTCGCGCCTCTTCCGCTTTGATGTCTTTTCCTTTTTTACCAATGATACACGCCATTTCAAGCTCAATATCCAGCTTGGTCTCCTTCGTAGGACGCTTGATTTCGTCTTCTGGCCCGTAGATTGCTTGGTGATTGGTAAAATAGAAAATAGGCATATCGTACCAAGCTGGCCCAATTTTATGTCCAAATGAACGCGACGCGTTTTGCATGTGCATCTCAAAGCCGATGTAATCACGAAAACTACGCGGATTGGGTAGCGGCGCTAAAAGTTGTACATCAACCAACGAATAATGCGGGGCTACATCGCCTAAAGATTGAATAATTTCGTTATAAATTTCGTGATTATCAATGAAAGTGAGCATATCTGTCGGCAATTGAGCACTCGCCAACTGCATATCTACTACGTTTTCTCCCACAAGCCAGCCAATGCGTGATTCTTGGCTTTTATTTAAAAATGTGATTAGTTTCATAAGCCCCTAAATCCCCGATGGGGACGTTATTTTGTTGTTTTTTAAAATTTAAACTATATTGAAATTCCCCATCAGGGGTCAGGGGCTAAATTTCCTGAGTCAACGCCATTCCAGTTTTTCCCATCAACATTCCCATATTTGCCCCTTCGGGTAGCGGTTGATCCGTGTATTCGAGTAGTTCCCACGCCCCGAGTGTTTCCGAAACGTCCACCACCATTTTACAGCGATTGTAACGGCGGGTCATGTATCGTTCAAAGGTTTCTTCCACCGAACCTTCTTTCTGTAATTCTTCAACCAAAACAACGGCATCTTCAATGGCCAGTGCCGCTCCCGAACCAAGTTGAGGAATGGTCGTGTGCGCGGCGTCTCCTAGCACCACCACCCGATTTTTGTACCAAGGTGCGGGCATGTGGAGGGTTTCAAGCGTACGATAGTTCACTAATTTCGCCTCCGTGACTTGCGGAATTAATTCTTGCACCATTGGCAACGGATAGGCTGACATGTAGCCCTTTAACTTTTCCACCAATTGGTCTTCTGGAATCATCGGATTCTCTCCTTCGGCCGAATTGACAAAAATATAGCACGTCTCAGCAGTCATCGGAATGACTCCTAATTTGTGCTTTTTATTAAAGAAAATGTACCCCGTATCTAAATTTTCAGGACGCTTAAAAGCATACCGCCACACCGATAATCCAACGTATTTGGGTTTAAAGTCGCCAAAAATGAGTTTACGTACTTTTGAATTGACTCCGTCGGCAGCAATGACGATATCGTAGGTGGCCGAAGTACCGTCCGTAAATGTGACATGTGCGGCATCCGCCTGATTATCAATCGACTCAACTGACAATCCCATTCGATAGTTCAATCCAACTTTTTGAGCTTCTTCCAATAGCACTTCGTGGAGGATTTTACGAGAAATACCATTGTGGCTTGGAAACCGTCCAATCGGCGGGGTGCCCGCCTCTCCGATTTGCACGCCGTGCGGTAAACACAATTTCACCTTTCCGTAGGGCGAACCTCGGCGAATAGCTTCATCGGCAACCCCAATGGCATCCAGCGCTCGAAGGGCGTTGGCTTGCTGGATAATCCCTACACCATAGACGTTGAACTCTTTGTGAATTTCAACGACATCGACGTTAAAGCCCGCTTTTTTTAGGCCAATAGCCACCGACTGCCCCCCTATTCCAGCCCCAACAACCAATACGTTTTGAACTCTTGTTGACATTGTTTTTTACGATTAAGGATTGTTTTTTTACCATAAAAGTCTTCCGCCATCCACAGTGATGATATTGCCCGTTGAAAATGTCAGGGACGTAGTCAATGCAAAAACGGCATTAGCTACATCGTTTCCAGTAGCAAACCTACCTAGAGGCGTCTTTTCGAGTTGATTTTTGAGGAAATTTGGATCAAAATTTTTGGTGTATTCTCCTTCCACAAAACCAGGAGAAACCGAAACAACTCGAATTTTAGGAGCTAAAGCCCTCGCCAAAGAGCGCGTCATGGAATCAATCGCCGCTTTGGAGGCACAATAGGCTACATTGCTTCCGATGCCATAAATGCCCGCAATGGAGGAGATATTGACGATAAGACCAGCCCCCAAACCCCCAATGGGGGCTTCTAGTAGCTCTCTCATTGCCCTACACATCGCAAATGAACCTCTAAAATTCGTTTGCATGATTTTATCAATCCATTCGTCGGTCAAGCCTTCCAAATCTTCGTGCGGTACGGGGGTTGTGATTCCTGCGTTATTGACCAATACATCTAATTTCCCATACTTTTCGGCCACAAATGCTTTCAATGCTTCTACTTTTTGAGCATCGGTGGTTGGGGCGTGGAAAATTGAGTGTTGAGTGATGAACGATGAGTGTTGAGTTTTAGACTCAGAAATTACATTCAACTCAGCTAGTAGCCTCTCAGCTTTTGCAGAATTACTGTTGTAAGTAGCAATCACTGAATAGCCATTTTCAGCAAACGTTTTACAAATAGCCGACCCTATTTCTCCTGCACCGCCAGTGACGAGAACAACTTTGAGAGATGAGCGATGAGAGTTTAGTGATGAGTTTTCTTTGTCCATACTATTTACTTTTAAACCTCGTAAACTTTTATTTATCACTTCACTCTCATCACTTATCTCTCGTATATTTCCTCACCCTCAAATCGGCTTGTTCTTTGTGGCCCCAAAAGTTTTCGATGGCGCAAAGTCGGGAGCAATATTCCCCAATCAATGCGCTGGCTTCTGGCGTGCGGATCTCTTGGTAGGTACAAGTTTTGAGAAACTTGCCTACCCAGAGTCCGCCTGTGTAACGAGCTGCTTCTTTGGTAGGTAATGTATGATTGGTGCCAATGACTTTATCGCCATAAGCAACGTTGGTTTTATCGCCTAAAAACAAACCACCGTAATTGGTCATTTTTTCTAAGAAATAACGCGGGTTTTCAATCATCACTTGCACGTGTTCACTAGCAATGCGGTCGGCTTCGGCCACTAACTCGTCAACAGTGTCACACAGAATCACTTGACCATAGTCTCTCCATGAAACACTGGCAATATCAGCCGTTGGTAAAACCGCCAATTGCCGCTGAATTTCGGCTTCAATGCCTTCGGCGATGGTTTTGCTAGTAGTAAGCAACACCGCAGGCGACGTCGGGCCGTGTTCTGCCTGTCCAAGCAAATCGGTGGCACAGGTTTCGACATCGGTGGTATCGTCCGCAATGACCAATGTTTCGGTTGGTCCAGCAAAAAGATCAATGCCTACTTTACCAAACAATTGACGTTTTGCTTCTGCCACGTAGGCATTTCCTGGGCCTACGAGCATATCTACTGGCCGTACCGACTCCGTACCAAGCGCCATCATTGCAATGGCTTGTACCCCACCCAACAAGTAAATTTCGTCAGCACCTGCCATGTACATGGCCGCTACTGTTGCTGCTGGTATTTCACCTTTAATTGGTGGAGTACAAGCAATCACGCGCTGTACTCCTGCTACTTTAGCCGTGAGAACACTCATGTGCGCCGAAGCTACCATCGGATAGCGTCCGCCTGGTACATAGCACCCCACTGAGTTGACAGGGATATTTTTATGGCCTAAAATCACGCCAGGAAGGGTCTCTACCTCTACATCACGAAGGGCATCGCGTTGGATTTGGGCAAAATTCCGAATTTGGGTTTGCGCAAATTTTATATCTTCAATCACCTGTTCGGGCAACGACGCCACAATCGCCTGAATAGCTTCTTCGGAAAGTCTAAAACTTTCGGGCGACCAGTTATCTAGTTTTGAGGAATAGTCCCGAACGGCTTTGTCACCGTTTTGAGCTACATTCTCAAGCATCTCTTCCACCAATGCCCGTACTTTTAAATCTGCCTCTTTGCTTTCGGCGTAGGTAATTCCTTTTTTGATTTGTTGTATCATACAGCCCCCTTACCCCCAATGGGGGATTTAACAGCCCCTAAATCCCCATTGGGGACTTAAAAGCAATAGTTTCAAAATCATTTTATTCACCCTCTAACGAGTTCCTACTGGGGACGGCCCACCGCACTCGATTATTCTTTTATCTTCTTCTCAATCCAGTCGTACATGTTAAACGTCTTCGTAAAATCGTCCACGGAGCAGTGAGCGGAACCGCTTTCTTCCTTCGGAACAATCTCCATCACGTGCTCGCACGTCAGGGCGTCTTTAACTTTGTACGCATTTTCTACAAAATTTTGACGGTCGTCTTCTCCGTGAAGTATGTAGGTAGGACACTGAATTTTTTCAGCCACGCCTTCTAACGTAAAGTATTTGAGACGCTCGCGCGCTTCTGTCATGTTGTCAGCTCCTACGATGTGCTGGACAATTTCGGCCAATGGGTGATTGTCAGGGCGGTTTTTCCAAATGTCGTAGTACGACCAAACCGCGCCAAAAATCATACACACCTTAAAACGAGGCTCAAACGCCGCACAGCGCGCCGCCATGTAGCCTCCCATCGAAACAGCCCCGATTCCTACCCGAGAGGTATCGACGTGCTCACCGAGATTTTCAATAATATAGTCCAACACTGCCGTCCCAGCCACATTGTAGTCGTAACGGGTATGAATGTGATTCAAGCGCAAAGCTGCTCCTTGTCCAGGGCCATCGACGGCCATCATGGCGATACCGCGCTCATTGAGGTGCTGGGCAATTCCGAAATAGAGTTCTTCCGCTAGGCTATCAAGCCCGCCAAACATCACCACTACTGGTGGGTTTTCCACCCCTGTTGGCTTAAAAAGATAAGCAGGGAGTGTTGAGCCTTCAAACGGAATATCAACCGTTATTGGTCGTTCGTCGAACAAATCAATGGCTTTGATAAACGCATCACGGCATTTGAGGTAATAAGGAATTTTGCGTTCGTCGCGCAGGGTCATAAAAAACTCCGCCGTGCGTAGGTAATTGAACGCCCGCAAGTAGGTACGTCGCGCCGACACGCGCTGATTGGCCTGTGCATAAGCTTCTGCTTTGTCATAGACTTTATCGCCCATTTTTACCCACGCACGGTTAAAACTTTCACGGTCGAGCGGGTCAATTTCGCTCGCTACTTCTAAAATTTCGGCAAACTCCCCACCCCCGTAATGGGCCTGAGTTAATGCACGATTGACTTGATATGAGGGCATATACTGCCCAGGAAAATAATGCCACATCGGTTTGGTTAATTAGTTATTGGTTGACTGGTTATTGGTTGACTAGTGTTTATAGCAACAGTTTCATCATAACCAATTAAAAAAACAATTGTAACTTGGCTTCAATAAACAAAAGCTACGTTCCCATCAATGACAAATCAAAACTTTACCGACCTTGAGGTTTACAAAGAATGTCGTCAGCTAAGGATTGCAATTGCTATACTTACAAAAAATGTTTTTCCATCAGATGAAAAATATAGACTTACTGACCAAATACTTAGAAGTTCTAGAAGTATTACTGCAAATATTGCAGAAGGCTACGGAAGATATTATTTCAAAGAAAATATCCAATTCTGTAGAACAGCAAGGGCCTCCTTAACCGAAACCTTAGAACATTTAATTACGGCTTTCAATGAGAAATATATTTCTGAACACAAACTAATCGAATTTAAAGCCAAAATTGACACCTGTGGTAGGTTGCTAAATGGGTATATCAATTTTTTAAAAAAGCAACAAAAACCCCGTGATGAAGATTGATATTGGATGACGGCATACTTTCCCGATTTCCAGTAACCAATTCACCAATCTCCACTCCTCTAAATATCAACTGGTTTTACTTGTCCATCGGTGAGGCCGAGTTTTTTCCCTTTGGCCATTTCTGCAAATGGATTGACGCTTCCCCACGCATCATTCGGGTTATCTTTTAGGTAATGAACATCCTGATGGTCAGGCGCAAACACCAAACGGGCACAAGCATAGTATTCAAATAAAACCCCGCTGCCTGGATCTTGAATGTAAATGAAGAAACCTTCGTCGGCCTTGTGGCGCGTGGGTGCTCCCATCACGCTCTTGAAGCCTTTTTCGATGAAATAATCCAATGCCAAAAGTACCTCTTCGCGGCTATCGACGTTCCAACAAATGTGGTTCAAAACTCCCTCATTTTCACCGATATTAGGGTCTGTAAAGACGGCGATGTCGTGCGAGAGGTTTCCGATGGTCCACAATCCACCGACGGGTGGTATTTCGTCCGCAATGCGTATTTCATCGGGATTTTTGAGTCCAAAAGTTTGCCAAAATGCTTTTTCAGCGGCATACTTACCTTTGGCTACCATGTACGTTACGTGGTCAAAACGGCGGGGATTGGCTCCCTTTAGACGGTTGCTTGCATAACGGTCAGCATATACACTCCCGCGTTCGCCCGTTTCACGAAGCCATACTACGTCCCAAAATACCTCGTGGGTGTGTCCATCGGGCGATTGAAAACGGTAGGCTTTGCCGTGGCCTAAATCCCCTTCTACCCAGCCTCTACCCGCTCCCAAACTTTCCAAATGCGCTACACATTCTTCCAATGCTTCGGCGCTATCGGCCCGCCATCCAATGTGCCCCAAACCTGATTGCTCGCTTTGGGTTAATTTTAACGTATGATGAAAATAGTCACCCCAAGCACGGAGGTACACTGAGTTTTCTTCACGCCCTGTCTCGTCCATGCCAACAACGTCTCGGAAAAAATAGACCGATTTTTCAAGGTCGGTTGTTAGCACCTCTATGTGGGCCATTTGCGAAAGGAAATGCGGGTTCTTTGCCACTAACGTATGTATTTTAAGTTGAATACTTGTTCAATAAGACTGCCAAAGCGATAATCCTATTTTTTAATGCAAAAATTCAACATTTAACGTTGTGGTGGTTAATCTAAAAGAAGCAAAAATTCGACAAAATCAATCCATTTTTTAGCTTTGTCCTCTAATAATTCTAATTTTATATTAATTTTTATGCTTTAACACAAAAAAGGAGGTTTTGAGAAACCTCCTCACACTTTACTTTCAAATAAAAAAGGAGGTTTTGAGAAACCCCCTCACACTTTACTATTTCTCGCAAAAAAGGAGGTTTTGAGAAACCTCCTGCACGTTTTACTTTCCTTTTAAAGCGGTGGCAATCGCTGCTTCCGCTAATGGCGCCATTATTTGGTATCCTTTCAAAGTTGGGTGAACGCCGTCTTCGGCAATGTCGGGTGCCATGCCATTTCGGTTGTCCTTCATGGCACTGTGATAATCGAGATAAACAACTCCTTGAGACTGAGCGTACTGCTTAAGACGTTCGTTGAAACGAATGATTTTGTTAGGAACGTCGCTGATGTCTTTCCGCCAAGGAAACTCATAAGCAGGATGTACCGACGCCAACACGACTTTGATGCCGTTGGCTTTGGCAATTTCGACCATCGACGCAATGTTTCCTAATGTAAAATCGGGGTTATACGGCCCTGTATTTTCGGCAATGTCATTGATACCAATATTGATTACCACTACTTTAGGCTTCAAGTCCACCACATCAGGGCGAAAACGAAGCAAAGCTTGGGGAGAGGTTTGTCCGCTAATACCTCGACCGATGTAATTGCCTTTGGCAAAAAAATCGGGCTGTTTGTTCACCCAACCTTGCGTAATGGAATTTCCCAAAAATACGACCCGATTTTCACCCTCTTTGGGTGCTGGCAGCTTTTTATTGGCCTCACTATAGCGACTAAAATTAGCCCAATCATTGCGCTCAAAATTCGCAATTTGCTCTTCCGAATATTTCAATTCCAAGGCAGATGGACGAAGTTTTTTTAATAAACCCTGCAATTTCATCCATTCACCAAAACGCTCGTACCACGTATCGGTCGGTATTTTTTGTTTATTCATGCCAAAGCCGTGTCCTCCTTTTTGATACATGTGTAATTCTGCGATTTTTTTTGCGCCAATCCAAGCATCGTACAATGCCGTTGCGTGCGGAGCAAAGCCCAATTGGTCGTCGGAAGCGGCACAAATCCACGCGGGCGGCGCGTCGGCGGGGACTTTAAGCGGGCCAAAAATATCAGTTTTAGGGTAAATCGGCGCAATAAAATCGGGGCGATTGGCGGCGGTATAACTTAACGCTACGCCCAAAGTCAGTGCACCACCCGCCGAGAAGCCCATAATTCCGATTTGGTTGGGCAAAATATCCAGCTCTTTGGCATGACTCCGAACGTACTCAATGGCTTTTTTACCATCCCCCACGGCCATCTCAACTACGGGAGCATTGATTTCATCCAGTTTCTTAAAATCCTGCATTTTTGGCATCAGTTCGGCTACAGGATTATCAGTCATGCTTCGTACCAATCGGTATTTCAACACAAACGCCGCAATTCCTTTGGAATTTAGCCACTTTGCTACTTCAATACCTTCGTTATCAATGGATAAAATATGAAACGCTCCGCCAGGAGCTACAATGATGGCCGTTCCGGTAGCCATTTCTGGCTTTGGTAAATAGACTGTTAAGGTCGGTTGAACGACATTGTAAATCACCCGATTTTTGGGGCCATTATTAGCGTATTCTTTTTCAGTCCACGTCCAGTTTTCGGAACCTGGGGCTTTGCCCTCGTACAACGGAATGACTTGTTGTGCTTGGTTTTCGAGGCTTACTCCTAAAAGTAAAGCGGCAACGATTAAGAAAGCTTTTTTCATTGTGTATCAATTTTGGTTAAGAGCTGGTTGGTAAACCCATAGGCCACCGAAGTAAAACTACTGTTCTATGTGGTAAAAAACGAATCCAAATCAATCCATTTTGCGGTATTCGCTGGGGGTAAAGCTTGTTTTCTGTTTAAAAAATCGCCCAAAATCACTGAGTTCGCTTTTGCCTATACGAAGCGCCACGTCAGCAATGGGCAACGTTGTTTGTTTTAGCAGCACTTTGGCTTCCAGCAAAAGCATATCGTCCAACAGCTCATGCGCTGATTTGCCCGTCGTTGCCTTGACACATTTATTGAGGTGATTGGGCGTCACGGCTAGGATTTCGGCAAAATCTGTAATTTTTTGTTTTTGGTAAATAAATTGTTCCAACGCATTTTTATAACGCTCGGTTATTTGCGATGCCGCATTGATTTTCACCTTTTTATCAGCCACAACAAAGGGTTTTATTTCGGTCATCAATGCCAACAAATACAATTGTGCAAGTCGAAAATCAGGTTTTTCGGGCTTTTGGTACTCTTTTTCGAGGCGTTGGAGCAAAAATAGGATGGTTTCTCTGGTTGCTTCATCAACAGACACCAACGGATTTCCAATAAATTGAAGGAAAGGAAAATCCTGTAAAATTTCTTTATGGTGGATATTTTTGGTCAATAAATCGAGGTCGAAGTGACAGTAGAACCCTCTCGCATCGGCACTCATTGACTTGTGAGTGGTGATTTGGTAAGCGGGCAAAAAGAAAAAAGTATTCGCCACAAATTCGAAGCTATCGAGTCCTTTGCTACGCACACTTTTCCCTTCCGTCAAAAACACAAAATCATATACCACTTTTCGATGCGGTGGCAACGGAAACCGCATCATGTCTTTGTAATCTTCGAGACGATTGATGTGAAAATAGTGATGCGTTGGCGCAAACAACGACTGCCACGCCAAATGCTCCTCAAAATGGAGCTGCCCCATTTCAAAGGGGTTCAATATGGGAACTGCATCTGTTTTCAAAACTCAATGGCACGCGGATGACACTGATTAGACAGGTTTACGCTGATTTTTAATCCGTGAAAACCAGTACCATCTGTGTCATCCGTGTGCTTATCTTTTAGAATAAACTTTTCTCAATACCCAATTCTAATCCTCGTAACTCTGCCAAGCCACGAAGACGGCCTATCGCCGTATAACCTGGGTTTGTTTTTTTGTTGGGATTCAAATCGTCCAACATACGGTGCCCGTGGTCGGGACGGAAAGGCAAACGGTAATCGGGACGATTTTCGGCAATCCGACGTCGTTGTTCGGTCACTAACGCCTTCATTACACCGTACATGTCCACGTCACCTGTTAGGTGATCCGCCTCATAAAAATTACCTTCAGCATCGCGCGTGGTAGCCCGTAAATGCACAAAATTGATGCGATTTCCCATGCGTTCGACCATTCCTACCAAATCGTTGTCGGCCCGCACGCCGTAGCTTCCCGTACAAAAACAAAGACCATTGTGTTTACTTTCGTAGGCTTTCAACAGCTGTTGCGCATCGGTTTCGGTACTTACCACCCGAGGAAGACCCAAAATTGGGTACGGAGGGTCGTCGGGGTGAATCGCCAACAATACGCCTGCGTTTTCAGCAACAGGCGTAATTTCCTTCAAAAAGCTGTATAAATTGGTGCGAAGGGCGGTGTCATCCACGTTGTCGTACGACTTCAATACTTCCGCAAACTCCTCTACCGTAAAACTTTCTTCACTTCCTGGCAAGCCTGCAATGATGTTTCGGATTAGTTTTTGAACCGAGGCTTCCGAAGCATTGTCAATCCAGCTTTTTGCTTTCTGTAATTGGGATTCCGAATAGCTTTTTTCGGCATTGGGACGTTTCAGAATATAGGTTTCAAACGCACAAAATTCGGTCATATCAAACCGCAAAGCTGTTGAACCATCGGGTAAACGAAAATCCAAATCCGTGCGCGTCCAGTCGAGGACAGGCATAAAATTATAACAAACTGTGTCTATGCCACAAGCCGCCAAATTGGACAAGCTTTCTTTGTAGTTTTCGATGTATTGTTTGTAGTTCCCCGTTGCCTTTTTAATGTCTTCATGCACGGGAACACTTTCTACCACCGACCACGTCAGGCCCACGGCTTCAATTTCAGCCTTTCTTTTTTCGATTTCAGCGATGGTCCACACCTGTCCGTTTGGGATGTGGTGCAATGCGTTCACTACGCCCGTTGCTCCCGCCTGACGAACGTCCCAGAGACTTACGGGGTCATTGGGGCCGTACCAGCGCCATGTTTGTTCTAATGCCATAATTAATTTTAGTACAATTTATTTCTTATAACTCAATCCATCTCCAAATTTAAACAAAGCATAACCTGGGTTTTCCATACTGCCAGGAACGTCAGATTTGTTCTCAGCCGCTGCTTTTTCAGAGATAGGCGTCGAAAACGGCATCTTGCCCGTTGGGTTAAATTTTCCTGCAATAATATCCAACAATGCCTCGGGTGTGGTGCCAAAAGTAGCCAAAATCGTTTGAGCATTTCCCGCAATTTCCTCAATTACCCACGGATTGGTATAATTGATGGCTACCACCGTTGGTTTGCTTTTGAGTAACTCATTGACGTGCGCTACATCAATTTTATTCTTAGATAAGCTTAATTCAATGGGTTTTCCGTTGGAACTAAACAATCCGCCAGTCGTTGGAAACAACCATAATAACACCATATCAGCTTCCTCTTTGGTCGAAACGAACTCAAATTGAGGATACTGAGCTGTAGGCTTAATCACCTTAATAGGTGACTCTGCTGCTTGAGGCCCGCGTCCGCCTGCTTCTCGATACACTTCAAAGTAAACCTTTGTTTTTTTAGTGACGGGCAATAGTGTCTCATTGTTTCGCAGCAACACAATTGACTTACGGTGCGCTACGTCGGCTTTTTGTTGAAATTCGGCATTTCCGACGATTTTCTCCGCTTTATCTACGTCAACGTACGGATTTTCAAACAGTCCCAATTCAAACTTTTCTTTCAGCAATCGGCCCACCGACTCATTGATACGACCCTCAGTAACCATTCCTTTCTTAACCGTTTCGAGCAACACTGCAGGGTCAGCCGTTCCCGAAAAAATATCGACGCCAGCGTTCAATGCCTTTTGGTAACGTTGTTCAAGCGTTAACGATTCCACTCCCCACGGCATCATGTCGATTGGTCCTGTATCGGAGTTGATGATTCCTTTGTAGCCCAATTTTTTGCGAAGTAAATCGTCGATTATGGCTTTGTTGTACGAAAAACCTACTTCTTCAAACTCTTTACCCTTGGGAGCAGAATAGTAAGGCATAATCGACGATGTCCCTGCTTCAATAGCGGCCTTAAATGGTTTTAAATGGTAATCAAACATTCCTCCTGGATAATGGGCAAACTTCCCCCAATCGAAGTGAGAATCTTGCCCCCCTTCTTGCGGGCCTCCCCCTGGGAAGTGTTTGGTCGTCATCGCGACGGAAGTATTGCCAAGTTTAGTCCCTTGAAAACCCAGAACGATTTCGCGAATCATTGCCGCCGAAAGGTCTGCATCTTCCCCAAACGTCCCTTCTGTACGGTTCCAACGAGGCTCCGTCGCCAAATCGGCCATGTACATATAGCCTTTTCGCAAACCAACGGCGGCCCACTCTTGGGCGGCAATGTGAGCGAACTCGCGGGTAAGTTTTAGGTCGCGCATGGCAGCCAACCCTAGTTCACCTGGCCACTTAGAAAAAGCCGTTGTGCCAACACTCAGCCCGACCGCTGCATCAGAAGTAACGTGGTTGCGGGGATTGGAAGCCACCACGGCAGGAATCCCCAAGCGCGTGTTTTCACACAATGCTTGAAGGTTGTTCGACCATTCAGCCATGTTCTTCACGCTGGTATTGGCCCGTAAAATAAAATGGCGAAGGTGTTGCTGCGTAACTCCCTTAGTGGTGCCCGAAGCAGAAAGCATCGGCACGGCCAAGGGCTTACGCGTGAACATGTTATTGGCTTGTACTAAATCTTCTTCGTTAAAACCACTGGTGATTTCTGCTCTACCGCTCCCTGCGACCAGCGCCATATCGCCTGCCATGCGCGTAGTGCTGATGAGCATAAAACCCACTTTTTCTTCGAGGGTCATTTGAGAAAGCAAATCGTTGGCGCGAACCTCCACAGGTAAACGCCAGTCTTCGTACTTATCTAGTTTGCCATTTTTATTGAGGTCTTTAAACTCAAAACCGCTTTCTTTTAACACTTTGACCGAACGGTGGCTTAGTTGGGGTTGTTTTTGGGCGTTGGCTACGCTAACAATTAAGGAGAATAATAAAAACTTTTTCATCATTTAGTTGGTCTTTGGTAGTTTCTGAAAACCCCAGTCCTTTAGGCTGGGGCAAAGTCGAACATAATCATTTCACGGCTTTAGCCTTGACATTTTACATCAAAATACGCTAAAGTCAGGGCTAAAGCCAGAGCGGATAAGCCAGTTCTCGATAACCCCAGCCTAAAGGACTGGGGTTAGAACATAACCACGTTATAATTGTTACTTCAATTCGCAGATTTTCAAATTACGGAACGATACATTGTTGCCGTGGTCTTGGAGAAGAATATGGCCTTTGTCACCTGCGCCAAACCCTTGGTATTTAGCGTATTTTGAGCGTGCTACCAACGCATCGTAGATATTGCTTTTGCGCTCATATTCAATCACTTTAAAACCATTGAGCCAGTGCTGCACAATGTTGTTGGGATACACTACGATACGCCCTTGGTTCCATTCTCCAATTTTCTTTTGGAAGCGCTTGTCCAGCTTATACGATGGAATCAAGTCGTACAAACTCGCCAACGTGCGGTTTCCAGCAGCGCCCATTTTGGCATCAGGGTGTTTTTCATCGTCCAACACTTGAAATTCCAACCCAATACCCGACTTTCCTCCCGAATCAAATGCTTCGTTCACAAAGTATTTCACCCCCGAATTAGCTCCTTCGGTCAGTTTAAACTCAAACTTCATTTCAAACGCGCCGTATTGGTCAGTCGACACGATGTCATTTCCCGTTTCAGACCCATCCGATGGGCTTACGTTCATCGTACCGTCCACCACATTCCAGTGCTTACCCGACATTTTGTCGCTGTGTACGGCTCTCCAACCTGTGAAGTCTTTGCCGTTGAACAACAATTTAAAACCTTGCGATTTTTCTTGTTCCGACAAGCTGTTAATCATCCAGTTTTCGACGGGACAATTATCAACAGGACTCGCTTTTAGGTTTTCTGTCTGAATTTTAATGTTTTTCCAACGAATCTGCGTACCCTCCTTTGCGTCTTTTCCGATGGAATGTACCTGTAACGCAATAAACCCTTTCGGAGTCATGTCGTCAATCAAATGCGCGGTTGGAATGCCATTGATCCACGTCCGAATCACGTTTCCGATGGCCTCAATCCGATAGTGATTCCACGCATCGCGACGAAAGGCTTTTTTACCTTCAGGGTTAAAATTGAGGTTGTATAACCAACCACGGCGAGCTTCGTCATACACCCCACCTGACCACGCACGGTCAGACGGGTCGATTTCGATTTGGTAGCCGTGTACGCGGCCATTTTGGTAATCGGGCTTTGACAAACTACGAATTTGAATGCCCGAATTCATCGAATTATCGACCTTTAGGTCTAATTCTAGGATAAAATCGCCGTATTCTTTTTCGGTAGCCATGAAAGAGTTGGGCGTATTGGCCACCGTAGAACCTACGATTTCGCCATTTTCAATGGTATATTTTGCTTGGCCATTGAGTTGCTTCCATCCTTTGAATGATTTCCCATCAAATAAAGGTGTCCATTTTTCTTTTTGGGCAAAGACAGTACCCGATACCCAAAGTAAAGTGAAAAGAATAGCTAGTTGCTTTTTCATTCGTACAATTTTTAGTAAATAAAATGGTATTATGTTTAGATTTTGTATCGCTTAAATAAGAGCGATGAGACATTTTTCTTCCATGATGTTAGAATTTAATGCCCGCTTATGAAAGAAGTAAGATTCATTTATTTACGCAAACGTTTTCGGGAACGGTTGCACCACCCAGCTTTCTTTGATTTAAAATTGGAAAATAAGCGCCTACTGTTATATTTATGTTTCTTATTTAAAGACCATACTTTGAGAATTAAATAGGACTTTTTTAGGTTTGCACTCCCATGAGAAAAGTCACGATAAAAGACATTGCCAAACAGCTGAACCTCTCGACCTCGACCGTATCGAGAGCGCTGCGAGACAGTCACGAAATTGGCATCGAAACCAAACGCAAGGTTCTTGAACTTGCCGAACAGCTAGACTATACCCCCGACCCCGTTGCCCTAAGCTTATTAAACAGCCACAGCAATGACATCGGGGTGATTGTTCCTGATATCTCTAATCCATTTTTTGCAATTGTGATTGCGGGAATCGAAGACGTTGCTTTTGCCGAAGGATACCACGTTGTGATTTATCAAAGCCACGACGACTACGAACGCGAAGTGTTAAACGTCAAACACATTTACAATCGAAGAAAAGATGGCTTTTTGGTAGCTGTTGCGACCAATACTACTGACTTCTCGCACTTCAAAAACCTGCACGACAAAGGCTTTCCGATTGTATTTTTTGACCGCATCTACGAAGAAATAGACACCCATAAAGTGGCCGTCGATGACTATGAAGGCTCCTATAATGCCACCAAACACCTAATAGACCAAGGCTGCCAGCGGATTGTTCACATCTCGGGGCCACCGCATCTGTTGATCAGCAAAAGGCGACTTCAAGGGTATAAAACTGCCTTGCTCGAGCACGGGTTGCCGTACCACGAAGAATATGTATGGTCCACCCATTTTGACTCACAGCAGTCGATTGAAGTGGCGCGGCAATTGCTCAAAAGCGCTATTCATCCCGATGGTATCTTTGCCGCCAGCGACAACATTGCGATTGGATGCCACGCGGCCATTACCGAAGCAGGACTGACCATGCCCAAGGACATTGCTTTGATTGGATTCTCTGATTTGCCCATGGCTGCCATGCTCAACCCGCCGTTGAGTTCGGTGGCACAACCTGCCTTTGAAATGGGTCGTTCGGCGGCAGAACTGCTGATTAAACTCATCAAAAAACCCAACGAAAACACCCAATCAATTACCGAAGTTTTACATACCAACTTGGTGATTCGGGCATCGTCGCTGCGAAAAACGTAGGTGTTCCTATATTTTTACTTGGACAGTAACGTAAACACTGCGCCCGTCGGAAGGAAGAATCCCTGGGCCTGGATACCCCGTGGCACGACGGGTATAATAGGCACGATTGGCTAAGTTGTTGACCGTTGTTTCGATTCGGAAACGGCGAAATTCGTAGGAAGCACTTACATCCAAAATGGTATAAGCGGGGATTATCCCAACGACTGCCGACACACCACCGTCGCGGGCATTGGTTGCTTCCGTAAACTGCTCCGACAAATAGGTATATTGAAACGATGCTTTCCAATGATTATAGCCTACCCGAAGCCCACTTTTGAGGTTAATTTTTGGAACAAATTCCACCTGTTTCCCTTTGACTCCCGCAATCTCACTTGCCTTATAATTAGAGCGAATTACGGCAACATTGGCAAATAGTACCCCACTCACTTTCGACAAATCAGGAGAAAGTGCCCGCCAAACATCCACTTCTCCGTACGATTCTAAGCCATAAATAATGGCTTGTCCAATGTTGCTACGGCGGCGTAAAACCCGTTGGTTTTCATCATAAAATTGTACTTCACCAATGCGGTTATTGTAATTCAAATAAAACCCACTTACGTCATAATTATAGAGCGTCGTTTGCGTGCTTCGTATGCCCAAATCCATCGAATAGCCACGCTCGTCTTTCATGTTGGGGTCAATCACCGACGACGGGTTGGTGATGCGCATGTCGCTAAACGTAATAGAGCGATAATTCTGCGAAACATTGGCATACACATCTATTGATGAAGTCGGTTTAAAGCTAACACCTATCCCCCCGATCACAAACTGACGTCCATTGGTACGGCGTTCGTTGGTGCGGGTTGAACTGATGATATTCCCCGCCAAATCGCGTAAAATCGTCCCATAAAACCCATCCGCCGTCGTGTAAATGTATTCATAACGAAGGCCAGGCGTAATTGAAAGTTTATCGTTGAGATACAGTATATTTTCTACAAATGCCGACACATTTCGATTGGGGAAACGGTAGTCCGAAGCCACCGATTGCGGGTCATCTACAAAGGTAAAATCGGCGTCTTTTCCTTTACTTCCTAGCCCTTGAATACTATGGTTAAAACCGTGATAATAACGGGTTCCGACGAGTAAAACGCCTTGTTTTTTACCAAAAAAATAGCGTTTCAAAAAGCGCGCCTCGGCTCCCCAGTTGGTAAAATCACCTTTGATTAAATCACGTTCGCTATTGTCGTCGATACTTGCAACGCGGTTGGGTCGGAAGCCCAACGAGTAACGATAGGCCGATAAGCCAAACAAGCGAAGGTTAAACTCATGATTTACGTTGAATTTATGGTCAAAATGCACCGCAAGCATGTTCCAATTTACCTTAAACCAGTTACGTTCTCGGTTGCTTCGACGCGGGTTATCCCGAAACATTTGGTCGGTGAGCCCGCCAGGCTGTTGGGCTAAGTATGACGTATGCGTTACGTCCACCCCAAGCGTTGTTTTTTCGGACAGTCGATAGTCCACATCAGCATAAAATGTCCCATTTGTAAAATGCGAATTGGGACGCCAACCGTTGCCTTGCTTGTATTGTCCAAAGGTATAATAACTCAGTTTTCCGACGGTTCCGCTTGCACTGACAAAGCCATTATAAAACCCGAATGAGCCAATAGATTGTCGTGCTACTAGCTCAAACTTGCGGTTCAGGACAGGCTTTTTCATCACAAAATTGAGTAATCCCCCAAACTGCGTACCGTACTGAAGCGAAGCCGCCCCCCGCACGATTTGAATTTTTCCAACAGCCTCAATGGGAGGTGTATAATAACTTTCGGGATAGCCTAACGCATCTGCGCTGATGTCGTGACCATTTTGGCGTACGTTAAAATTAGAACTTCGGTTGGGGTCAAGACCACGGCCACCAATGCTTAATTGCAACCCTGCGCCTTCATTTTCCCAAATATTCAGCCCTGCAACGCGGGCATACACCTGACGGGCGTTGTTGGTTGCTAGGTTAGCGACTAACTGTTCTGGGATGATTACCTCCGATTTTTTCCCTTCATAAATTCCCATGCTTTCAACGGCACGCATTCTCGTAAAACCAAAATCGGCTTGTTTTTCGGTGACGACCACTTCATTCAACGTTTCGTTACGTCCCACCAACCAGATAGCCACAAAATGATGATCGGCCGAAAGCGTCGTCGAGATTTTTGCAGACTTAAAATCTGCACAATTGGTATAGAGCTCGTAGGTGCCTTTTGCCAATTTTCCAAAAGAAAAGCGCCCTTCATCGTCCGTAGTAGCAGTTCGATTACCGACATTCAACGAAACGATACAACCCTTCACAAAACTACTATCTTGTTTGGCTAAAAGTTGTCCAGTAAGCTGGTATTGGCCAAAAGCCGAAAAAATGACGCTAAATGTCATTAAAAAACTAAAAACCCGTAATTGTATCATCAAAGGAAGTAATCCATTTTTTAGGTTTGAAAGACTCTTCTTCTTGCGCCAAATTGGTCGTAGGTTTGACCAGCGGCTTCCCCATGCGCCCGTTGAGAGTTACGTAAGAATCAACGTAAACTTGGGGGTTATTATAACCACGTTGGTGGTAAAAATCGCGTAAAATATGGGCATAATGCAACAGCATATCAGGCTGAGTTGACATCATTTTCTCTTGTAATGGCGTCAAAAATTGCTGATTATTAACCACTTCTCGCCGCCCTTCTTTGTCCAGTACTGTAAATTGGGCGTAGCCCGCTTTTTCCATCAGCATCACTCTCCACGAAAACCGATAGCCTTCTTCTGTCCAAAATAATTCTCCTGGATACAACCAATACCGAAACGGCATAAGTAATTGCCAACAAAAAAAGCCTCCAAATCCCAAAAGCAAAATTCGCTGCGTAGTGGGCGAATAAGCATATATTCGATTGGGATACAAAAAAGTCGCTGGAAGTTGCAACCATTTCCCTATTTGAGAGATGATTTTTTGGTGAAATTCTCCCGAAAAAAAGACCAAAGCTGTCACCATCATCACGTAAGGAAACATCCCAATGGGAAACAAAATTGCCGTTAAACCATGAAACACAACCACGGCTCCGTAGGCCCAAAGTCGCGTTTTTGCATTCCATAACAAAAAAGGAATTAGTAAATCATAAAGGCAGCCAAACCAGCTAAAAACGAAGGGAATCCACGAATAGTTGAACAAAAAACCAATAATTGGCAGATCATTTTTAGCTGGTAGCCAAATTTTTAGGGGTTGCGCTAACAACAACCAGTCGCTGTTTACTTTGGCCAAGCCTGCAAAAAAATAGAGAAGCCCCACAAAAAGCCGCAGTGAACTAAGACACCAAACGGGGATAGCATCAGAAAGTAGGTTTTTGTTGCGATACGCATCTACTGAGAAATACACCTGCGCTGGCAGAAAGACCAACATCAAACACACCAAACTTACAAAATAATAGTGGTTGAGGTAGGTGCTTTTATCCATAAGTTCGATGTACGTAAAGCTAAAAAATAAACCAATCGAAGCTATCCGATAAAACATACCCAAAGCCAACATCAAGGCGCAACAAGCACAAATAACAAACAGAATATAGGTATATTCGCCCCACGGCTTTATGAATTCGAGACCATAAAATGGAAAAAAATACTTGGGATCAATGTACAATGATTTAATCCAACCTTGGTACCAAAACCGAATCACACTCAAAAAAATCATAGCCCCAAAGACAATCCTAAAAACTGCCAAAGGGGCCGCAGAAGTTGTTTTTACCTCCCTAATCTCCATCATTATCCGTATAAGTGATGACGATGCTCATGGCCGAAGTCATGTCCACTTTTAGCATACGCACCGCTTTTTGCATTTCGGTATAAACTTGTACCATGGCTGCATTGTTTGTTTTTACTTCCTCGAAAAAATTAGGTTTGAGCCCATTTATTTTCTGATTAGCAATGTCAAACTGTGCGTTGATTGTTTCGGAAAGTGTTTTGCCAGTAGCACTATCCTTTGCTCCAAGCGCATCTAGGTACGTTTTAAACCCTGCGCCATTCGTTCCCGTTTTCACACTTTTTCCATTAAAAAAATCAACAGCAGCTTGGTGAGCGGTCTGGGCAAGTATCTTGGAAATATCTTTTTTGTAAAAACCTTCTACTTTATCGGAAGCGACCACGCCATTGAGCATTGCTCCCGACGGAATACCGAATTTCCCCGAACGGATATAACGCTCATAATGAAGCACATACCCATTGACCAACTCTCCCATCGGCGAGCCAATGTCAAGTCCAGTTTTGGTAGTAAACTCTGTTCGATATGAACCATTCCAATCGGCTATCACCTTCGTAATCAAAGCATTCATGTGGTCCGTAATACGCTTTATGTAAGCCAATCGTTTGGGGCCTTCCACTGATGCAGTATAATAGGCTACGATTTGTGCATCGGTTGCCCCAACACCATTAATCAAATAATCCAACGCTGGAAACCCCTGTTTGTCGTACGAAGAAGCCACTTCCAAATTGACCGACGGGTCGGCCATGTAGTCATTGATACCCGTCACATTTGTTGGATAAATATTATAGTAATTCCGAATTCCCGTTTTGTTAGCAGGCCCCACGTCAAACAATTCTACTTTTTGCCATTCAGTATAAGCATCCACCCACGCTTGACGAAATTCGCTCAAGGTAGTCGCATCAGGCTTGGCCGAAAATGCCTGCGATTTTGCAATCATCGTCTCCAATTTCGGCTTAAAATTGGCGTAAGCTGGTAAAATAATTTCGTCCGCTAGGTGAGTCAAAACGGCTTTACGGTCTTTAGAATCGTCGTCTGGTGCTGGCTCAGTCGTCGAGCTCTCTCCACATGCCCACAAAAAACCACTCAATAGCGCTACAACTGCAATAGTTCGTTTGAAAGTGTTCATTTTAAACATAGCTTTTTAAACAGAAAAGAGAGGGCAAAAGGTTGAAAACCAATTACCCTCTTACTTAGAAATCAATGGTGTGGATAAGTCAGATAATTACAATTTGAATTTGGCTTTGATGGCGTCAGAAGCTGCCGTGAGTTTTGAAGGAGTCAAATCCCAAAAACCACCTGCCGAATCCAAGACCAACGCTTTGATGATTGCATCCGAAAAAGCCGCATCTGCCCCATTTACCGTGGCAAAACGCAGTGAATAGATAAACCCAAGACCTTCACCAATGGCGTGTGCACGGGCTGCGTCGGTGGTAGCTGCGATGTATTTAGGGCCTAAATACCCCAACGCTGAAGCCGCAAGCGCTTTTTCTATTTCAGCTTTGATAAAATCAGCTTGTTTTTTGAGTTCGGCTTTATCATTGTTTATAATCGCCGCACGTCCTTTTAAGAAAGCAGGGTGGATTTTCGCATACGCCCCTTTGTTGTATTCCCAAATGTAAGAGCCCAATGCAAACTCCGTAGTTCCTCTGGTAGCATCCGTTGAACCTTTAAGATATACTTGGTTCAAGGTCAACAATCCATAAGCTTCGTCCCAGTTTTGTTCTAATTGGGTGTAATTTTTGCCCGATACCAACGTAGAATTATCGGCATCTAACCCTTTGGTTAACAACACATTCCCGATATAATCGTACTGCATAGCTCCAATCAAAGACTTTTGAATGATTTGAATGGGCTCAATTCCTCGTTCGTCCACTAGGTACGTTCCAAGCTTGCCTGCTTTTCCTTTTGCAGCAGTCGCAGTTACCGATTTGCTGGCTTCGGCAGTCAGCGTAAAGTATGTTTCAAAATAAGCTCTTACTTTCTCTGCTTCGGTCGTTGACCAAGATGAAGCTGTTACATTCCGTAATTGTACCCCTGAAGTGTTGAGTTTTGTACTATCAGCAAAGGCATTCCCTGTATTACCAAACATGTTTTTCAACACAGCAGCATCCACTTGCTTATTTCCACTAATAGAAGAACTAATGTAGGTATTCAACGCCTGAAACATTTTGTAACGGTTGTTGCCATTGCTCAGGTCAACGGTTGTTTTGCCCGTTTCGTCCACAAATAAGCTACTGTAAGGGGTCGTCTCTGTTAAAGTTGAGTAGTCAATCGTTTTGCGAAGTTGAGGAGTTGTCGTTTCTTTTTCGCATGATGTTAGGCTGATAGCTACCAACACGGCTGCGGCAAAACGGATAGATAAAAGATGCTTAAACATAGTATTTATTGGCTTGGTGAGAAATACAGCCGCAAAGATTACTATTATTTAGACTTATTACAAATATAAAGTAGAAAAAATTTGAGCGAAATTGATTTATTTCTGCATGGACAAAAAACAAAGAAGTGGACTTGTTAGGGTCCACTTTTTAAAATACGTTAGCGTTTATTGCTATCTAAAATCCTCATTGATTAGGTCTAAAATAGCCGAGCCTGGGCATAAGTCTTCTTCTTTAAGGCTATTCAACGGACGCGAATCAGACTTAATCACTTCGTGTAAATCTTTGCTATTGGGGTCAATATACAACAAACCCGTCAGAATTTCTCCCTCTGTTTTTGCGGCCTGCAAACGACGCATCGCCGCTTGACGATCGCGAGGATCCCAGCCATCGGCTAATTTTTGCAAATGCACTACCGAACCATCGTGCAACTCCACATCCACCGTTGTACCCGTCTCGTAAGAAACCGTAATTTCTTCTTTTTCAGGCACAAAACCAATTTCGGCCAAGGCTTCGATGTGGTCGCGAACGTAGTCGTACGATTTGGTTGAACCTGCATTATTGTTGAACGTTACACACGGAGACATCACGTCAATCAACGCAAATCCTTTGTGAGAAAGCGCGGCTTTGATGAGTGGAACGAGTTGGGTTTTATCTCCCGAAAAACTACGAGCCACAAAGGTCGCTCCAAGTTCGAGCGCCATGCCAGGCAAGTCAATGCCTTCAAACGGGTTGACCGAGCCACTTTTGCTCACCGAACCTTGGTCGGCCGTTGCCGAATCCTGCCCTTTGGTCAGTCCATAACAACCGTTGTTCATGACGATGTAAAGCATGTTCAAATTCCGACGAATGGCGTGCACAAACTGTCCCATTCCGATGGAAGCCGTATCGCCATCACCCGAAACCCCAAGGTAAATCAAGTCGCGGTTGGCCATGTTAGCGCCCGTAGCCACCGATGGCATACGCCCGTGAACGGAGTTAAAGCCGTGTGAATTGTTCAAGAAATAGTTGGGGGTCTTAGACGAGCAACCAATCCCCGACAACTTGGCCACGCGATGCGGCTCAATCGCCATTTCATAACAAGCTTGTACGATGGCACCACTGATGGAATCGTGGCCGCAACCTGCACAAAGCGTCGAAATCACCCCTTCGTAGTCGGCTTTGGCGTACCCAATGGTATTTTTGGGCATTTCAGGGTGACGAAATTTTGGTTTTATGTAAGTCATTTTGAATGTCGAATTTTATTTACACCGTGGCTAACACTCCCGCAATCTGACGGCGAATTGCTTCTGCCGTAATTGGCATTCCGTCGTAATTGAGGATTTTGATGAGTTTTTTTGGATTCACTTCCAGTTCGTTGATCAACAACGTACGGAACTGCGCATCACGGTTTTGCTCAATCACAAACACTTGGTCGTGCGCCGCAATAAATTCCTCTACCGACGAATGGAATGGGAAAGCCGTGGCACGCATCGCGTCTAGCGTAATACCCTCTTCTTCACGGAGCAAGTCCATGGCTTCCAAAGCCGCATAGGTCGTCGTTCCAAAGAAAATCACCCCGACATTGCTCTTATTTTCAGTTTGATAAAACTCAGGTTTTGGCGTAATTTCTTTGGCCGTATCCCATTTTTTGAGCAAACGGTCAAGCACTTCGGCATTTTTCACCCCATCTTCGGTATAGCGGGCATATTCGTCGTGCGATGTACCACGTGTAAAGAACGAACCTTTGGTAGGGTGCGTGGCTGGAATGGTACGGTACGGAATGCCGTCGCCATCCACGTCCAAATAACGCCCAAATTGCTTACCCACCGCCGTCAAATCGTCCAAATCTTGCGCAGTATATACTTTACCACGGTCGTAGCGACGGCTATCGTCCCATTTCAGGGGTGCCGTCAAGTGGTCGTTCATTCCCAAATCCAAGTCTGTCATCACAATGACAGGTGTTTGCAAACGTTCTGCCAAATCAAACGCATCCGCCATCAAATTGAAACACTCCGTAGGCGTACTTGGCAACAACAAAACGTGTTTGGTATCCCCGTGCGACGCATAGGCCGCCAACAACAAGTCAGACTGCTGCGTACGCGTTGGCATCCCCGTCGAAGGGCCACCCCGTTGTACATCCACCAATACTGCTGGGATTTCGGCAAAATAGGCTAATCCTAAAAATTCGTTCATCAACGAAACCCCAGGGCCACTCGTTGCCGTAAAAGCGCGCGCTCCGTTCCAAGATGCCCCTAAGACCATCCCAAAAGCTGCAAGCTCGTCTTCCGCTTGCACAATCGCCACCTTCTTCAGTCCCGTTTCGGGGTCAAGACGGTATTTATTGGCGTATTTGGCAAAAGCTTCTACCAGTGAGGTCGAAGGCGTAATCGGGTACCAACCCGCTACGGTCGCTCCCGCATACACTGCCCCAAGACCACAAGCCGTATTTCCGTCAATCACGATGCTGTCGCCCACCAAGTCACGGCGTTCGACGCGTACATGGAGCGGATAGCTATAATTGTCCTGCACATATTTTACACCTTCCATCATTGCTTGCACGTTCGGCTCAATGAGTTTTGGTTTTTTGGCAAACTCATCAGCAATGATTCCTTTTACTACCTCCAATTCGATGTCCAACAAAGCCGCCAAGGCACCCACGTAAATCATGTTTTTAAACAACTGACGCTGACGGGGGTCTTGGTACAAACGCATACAGATACCAATCATCGGGATTCCGATGTAATTGATGTCATCGCGGATAAAATCTTTGTGTAAATTTTTGGTGTTATCATACACAAAATATCCCCCCGATTTGACCGAGGCAATGTCTTGTTTCATGCTTTGTGGGTTGACGCACACAAGCACGTCCACCCCTTCACGGCGGCCTAAGTAGCCTTTTTCACTCACCCGAACCTCGTACCAAGTTGGTAGTCCTTGGATATTAGAGGGGAAAATATTTTTAGCCGTCATGGGAATGCCCATTCTAAAAATAGACATCGCAAACATGTTGTTGGCACTGGCCGACCCTGTCCCATTAACGTTGGCAAATCGTACTACTAAGTCGTTAATTCCTGTAAGATTCCGCATTGATTCCCTGCTTTGGTAACTGAATATAAGTATTTCTGCATGTCCCAAGCCGATGTAGGACAGCGTTCGGCGCAAAGGCCACAGTGTAAACACACGTTTTCGTCTTTCACCATCACCCGTCCTGTTTTTAACGAGTCAGACACGTACAAGTCTTGGCTAGTATCATTGGCGGGGGCATTCAAACGAGTACGAAGGTCTTCTTCTTCACCATTTGTGGTAAACGTAATACAAGTCGTTGGGCAAATATCCACGCAAGCATCACATTCGATACAGCGGCTTTCAGAAAAGACCGTTTGGACGTCACAGTTGAGGCAACGTTGTGCTTCTTTGAAGCCCGTATCTTGGCTAAAGCCCAACTCCACCTCTTTTTTGCGGTCTTTTAGGGTCAAGCTTTTATCGGCGTGCGGAACTTTGTAGCGAATATCAGTCGTCACATCGCTATCGTAAATCCACTCGTGAATACCCATTTTTTGGCTAATCAAGTTGGTATAAGGCGACGGGCGCTCGGTAAGCGATTGTTGGTTACAGTACAAATCTATCGAAACCGCCGCTTGGTGGCCTTGGGCTACGGCCGTGATTACGTTTTTCGGCCCTAGTGCAGCATCACCACCAAAAAATACGTTCGGAACCGTCGATTGGAAGGTAGTTTCGTTCAACGCAGGCAAGCCCCATTCATTAAATTCCAAGCCTAAATCGCGCTCAATCCACGGGAAAGAGTTTTCTTGACCAATGGCAATCAGCACATCATCGGCTTCAAAAAACACCAGTGGCTCACCCGTTGGCACGAGCTTACGGCGGCCATTTTCGTATTTTGGCTCTACTTTCTCAAACGTCATCCCTACCAGCTTGCCGTTTTCGGTCACAAACGCTTTTGGAACGTGGTTTTCAAAAATAGGAATATCTTCGTGCAAGGCATCTTCGATTTCCCAAGGTGAGGCTTTCATTTCTTTGCGAGGGCTACGAACCACCACTTTCACCTCTTCGCCACCCAAGCGGCGAGACGTGCGGCAGCAGTCCATGGCGGTGTTTCCACCACCCAAGACAAGTACTTTTTTACCGATTTTTTGGGTGTGTTCAAACGCTACACTCGCCAGCCACTCAATCCCGATATGGATGTTTCCAGACGAATCCCAACGTCCTGGCAAATCGGCCAAGTCTTTTCCTTTTGGCGCACCTGTACCCACAAAAACCGCATCATAACCTTTGTCCAACACGCCACGAAGGCTATCGACGCGCGTTTTGAAATGTGTATGAATCCCCAAATCAAGGATAAAGTTTACCTCTTCGTTCAGCACGTTTTCGGGCAAACGAAACGAAGGAATTTGACTACGCATCATTCCTCCGCCACGGTCTTGGTCGTCGTAAAGGTCGATTTGATAACCAAGCGGTGCCAAGTCGCGCGCAACGGTGAGGGCGGCAGGGCCACCACCAATCAAAGCAATACGTTTACCGTTTGAAGCAAAAGGGCCTTGCGGCATAAAAGCCTTCACATCCCCTTTGTTGTCGGCAGCAACGCGCTTGAGGCGGCAAATCGCAACGGGTTCCTCCTCCACGCGCCCACGGCGGCAAGCAGGCTCACACGGACGGTCGCAAGTACGACCCAACACACCTGGGAAAACATTGGATTCCCAGTTGACCATGTACGCCTCCGTGTAACGCTCTGCCGCAATCAGCCGAATGTACTCTGGTACAGGCGTATGCGCAGGGCAAGCGTACTGGCAATCCACCACTTTGTGGAAATACTCAGGGTTTTTAATTTCTGTCGGTTTCAAGGAAGTATGGTTTGAAAGATCTGCTATTCGTGAATTTTTTAACAATAAGCACCAATTGCTAAAAGGATAAATAGTCTTTTAAGCAGCAGAAGTCAATGGTTTTGATGGGTAATTTCATTAGTTAATTGTGCTTAATTTGCCTTTTGGTGGCAATTAAGGAATTTCATTTGGTATTACAAAGGCTATGTTATCCAAATATTACTTAACGGTTTTCCATTTTTTTGAAGGCTAAACTATAAACTTGCGATGGTACTTAAAGGTATATTGAGCCACTTTGCCTTGTGTCAAAAAGACACCTTTTTTAAAAATCTGATTAACAGACACTTTAAATACAAAGCCTACCATTCCCATGCCTATCTCATCCACCTTAGATACACTCATTTAGGATGACATTGAGAGACAATAAAAATCTTCTGCTTAAAAAAAATAAAAAACTAGGCAATTCTGATGCACCTGCGTATTTTTACATCTTTGTTAGCCTCCTACCCCCATACACCTTTTCTATTCCAAATTTCATGAAAAAAACAGCCTCTTTCTTCCTTAGTGTAGTTACCATTTTGATAACTACCAATGTATGCTGGTCAACCGATTGGTATGTTTCTACCGCAGGCAACGATTCAAATGCGGGATCGGCGGGATCGCCCAAACGTACGATACAAGCCGCCATCAATGCCGCGTCAACTGGCGACGTAATTAACGTCGCAGCAGGAACTTACCAAGAAAACGTCATGGTGACGAAAGAACTGACCATCAAAGGAGCAGGAAAAGGCGACTCCCCTGCCACTAATACTATTTTAACGCCCACATCAGCCTGCCAAGGAGTCGGATTTACCATTACGGCATCCAACGTCACCCTTCAACAATTGTACCTTACCCAGTATGAGGTAGCTGTACAAATAAGCGGCGTTGCTCGTCCGACGCTCCAAGACATGGCTTTGGTAGATTATTGTCAAAAGGGAATCAATTTCAGTGGCCTTACAACCAATGTTACCATCTCAAAAACAAGTATTCAACGCACCAGCGCAAAAGCAAGTACCGTCGGGATTCAGGTACTCACCACCAACGCAGTCAGCGGAATGCTGATTGACAATTGCCTAATTTCGGGAAATACCCAAGGGATGTTGGTCACCCAATCAACCACGCCCGTTGCTTTTGATCAAATCATTATTCAAAACAGTACCATTAGCAATAATTTTCAGAAGGGGTTGTATTTTGAAAAACTGAGCAACGCCTTGTTATCTAATTTAACGATAGACAACAACGGCACTGACCCCAACTATGAGTTCAACAACGGCATCGACATCAACCTAAAATACGGCACCTACGCCAACATTACCCTCCAAAACTCAGACATTACCAATTCGGGGGCAAACGGGGCGGCCTTAGACCCACAAAGCGCTGCGGCCATTGCCATCAAAGCCCGAGACGATGCACCGTTGTACCACACTCTCCCTGCCACGTTGTCGGGGGTTATCCTAAAAAACAATCGGATTGCTGGGCCGCAAAATGGCATTCGTTTTGGGGAATTTGGGAAAATCAATGCCACACCCGTTGGAATCATCGTTGAACAAAATGATTTAAGTTTTGGCTTCACCCACAAAGCGCTCATCCACCGAACCCAAGGTACTGTCACCCTAAACTGTAACTGGCATGGATCCACGACGCCCTCCACCATCAGAAATGGGTTTGAAAGTGCAGGCAACGGCACCATCAACCTCAACCAAGTGCTGAGTAGTGGTTCTGACCAAAGTACTGACGTTGGTTTTCAGCCCGTCCCTGGCTGCTCGTCAATGCCGCTCACAAACGCCATCCTCAGCGGCGAAGCCACCATTTGTGAAGGTGCAAGTACCGATATTAGGGCGGTTATCACGGGTGGTACCGCTCCCTATAACCTTGTATATAGCAATGGAAGTAGCACTTTTACCGTCAACAATTATAGTAGCGGCCAGAAAATCAGTGTAACTCCTACCCTGACGACGACGTATATCTTGGTGTCGGTGACAGATGCCAGTGGCGCAACCCTGCCCTCAGCCAGCTTAAACGGCAGTGCCCTCGTGCGGGTTACGCCAATCAATATTAGCCTTATCAACGTTGGGCAATCAAAATCGGCCATCAAAACAAACGACTTGGCAGCTTGGACTTCTCAGTACATTTCTCCCGACGCAGGCCCCATTTTGCCACTAAGTACCGAATCAAATCCGACCATTTATTACAGCGAAAACCTGAACAAAACCGCACCTCGTTTTTGGACAGCCTTCGTAGAAACTTGTGCGCTTGGCACCGACGGCTCACTTACCTTTGACATGCTAACCGTTTCGGAAACAGGCACTGTGCGTTCGTACAATACCCACGAGAACAATGCCCCTTATTTTATGTTTGCCAATCGCGAGGGTTTTACCGAACTTTATGCCCAAAACCACCCCGCCTACGGCTTTTATCAACTGAATGACCAAGGGGTAAATATTCACGATGCAGGTTTCTCTAAAGGTTTGTTCAAATTGGCCATCCGTTACTGGGATCAGAAAGGCTGGGGCAGCAATTACCCTTCGACGCGGCAACCACAAGGAACTGTTTTGGCCTATCAAGAATATTGGTTCCGAATTCAATCCAAAGACGGCGTTGGCGCAGGCGCCTTGCGGCAAAAAGCAGTTGTTTTGGACAATGGACAACGAATGACAGATAACGGGGCTTTCGCCGAAGTGATACCCAACCCCATCACCAACACCCTTCGCCTGAAAGTACAAGAAAGCAAAGGGCAAAATGTGCAAACTATTTTACTAGACGCCTCAGGTCGTCAGGTTTTTAAACGAGTTTTTGTTCCCGAAACGAACATCCACCACGAAGAATTTAACGTCAGTCAGTTATCCAATGGCGTCTATTTTTTACGTGTTCATTTTAGAGATACACAAACGATTTTGAAAGTAATAAAAGTACAGTAGTCAACCTAGTAGCCTATCCCTGTTTTTATCATGACGCCAAAAATCCATTTGATTTCCCTTTTCGCAATCCTACTTTTAAGCATTCAATTAAGTGATGCGCAATCTTTTCACAACAACAAAATCGTGGCACACCGTGGCGCTTGGAAAAAAACGGGGGTTCCTCAAAACTCCATCGCTTCCTTACAAGCAGCCGTTCGATTGGGATGCGTAGGTTCTGAGTTTGACGTGCGAATGACCAAAGATGAAGTATTGGTCATCAACCACGACGCGCATTACGAGGGCATGGACATCGAACAAACCGATTTTGCCGAACTTCGTAAAAAACCCCTCAAAAACGGCGAACTACTTCCTACGCTGGAGGAATACTTGAAAGAAGGTAAAAAGCAGAAAAAGACCATGCTCGTCACCGAAATCAAGCCGTCGCCTGCTGGTAAAGAACGGGCGGTGCTTTTGGCCGAAAAAGTGGTGCAAATGGTGCGAAAAATGAAAGCTCAAAAATGGATTGTCTATATCAGCTTTGATTATGACATTTTGAAAAAAGTACGCGAACTCGACAAAGACGCGAAGCTACAATACCTCAACGGGAATATTTCTGCGGCTCAACTAAAAGCCGATAACATTGGCGGTGCAGACTACCATTTCAGTGTTTTTCAACGGGATGAACAATGGCTGGACGAAGCTAAAAAAGAGGGGATTGTCACCAATGCTTGGACCGTCAATGATACCTTGCTCATGGATTATTTTTTAGGTAGAAACATTAATTTTCTTACGACCGATGAGCCTGAAAAAGGGCTCCAACGTGATGCCTATTTTGCCAAAACCAAACGCAAGTTGGTAGGAGGTGATGAGTTTAATTATACGGGTTTACCTGATTCAAAAAAATGGGGCTACGACATCGGCGGAAATGGCTGGGGGAACAACGAACTGCAATATTATACGAAAGAAGACACCAACAACGCCGTCGTTCGGAAAGGTGTTTTGACCATTACTGCCCGTCCACAGGTAATGGAAAATCGCAAATTCACTTCTGCTCGTTTGGTGACGCGCGACAAAGGGGAATGGACTTACGGCAGGATTGAAATTCGGGCGAAATTGCCCAAAGGACGAGGAACTTGGCCTGCCATTTGGATGCTTGGAAAAGACATCAAAGAAGTAGGCTGGCCCAAATGCGGCGAAATCGACATCATGGAGCACGTTGGTTATGACCCCGATACGCTCGTCGGAACGATTCATACCCAATCCTACAACCACGTCAAAGGAACGCAGAAATCGAAGAAAATTTTTATCAAAAATCCTTATTCCGAGTTTCACGTGTATGCCGTGGACTGGACGCCCGAGAAGATGGATTTCTTGTTGGATGGCGTTGTTTATTTGAGCATTCCCAACGAACACAAAACGGTCAACGAATGGCCTTTTGACAAACCTTACTATTTGTTGCTCAACTTAGCCGTTGGTGGCAATTGGGGTGGCGCCAAAGGGGTTGATGAAAGCGTTTTCCCTGCTTCGATGGAAGTGGATTTTGTGCGCGTTTATCAATAAAATCGGCCAAATAGCTATACCAAAGGAGGTTACTGAACGTGGCCTCCTTTTTTGTTTTTATGTCCACACAGCCTCAAAACAAGATAATTCAATTATTTTTTAAAATTATTTAGGGATTTGTTCCCTTTCCTCTACTGTACTGGTAAATCACACAACAATGACAATGAAGCAATGGGATGACGAGCGATTGGTGGAGTTTCTCAGAGAAGGCCAAATTTCAGCTTTTGAAGAGATCTACCGTCGGTATTGGTACAAACTCTACGGTATTGCCTACCACCAAACGGGGGTTCGGGAAGAAGCTGAGGAGTTGGTACAAGAGGTGTTTCTAACCATCTGGAATCGCCGCTCCGAGGTCGTCATTCGCCATTTGGATTTGTACCTGACCATTGCCATCAAAAATCAGGTATATGACTACATCAAGTCGCAAGTAAACTACCGCAAATACCAAGAGTACCTCATTTTTCAGGAAATCCATCAAAATTATACCACCGACGAAATCGTCAATTACGTAGAATTGGCCGAAGCGGTGGACAAAGTGCTCAATCTTTTGCCTGAAAAAAGTGCGGAGGTTTTCAAGAGAAGCCGTTTTGAGAATCAGTCGGTGAAAGAAATCGCCCATGGCCTCAACTTGAGTGAAAAAGCGGTCGAGTACCACATCACCAAATCGCTCAAGTTTTTGAAAGAAAACCTAAAATCGTATCAATCCTACAACTAGGCTATAAACACACCCCTATCAAGATGACTCAGCAGGAATTTAACGAGCTATCAAAGCGCTACCTAGAAGGGAAAACCACCGAAGAAGAGGAGCGATTTTTGGAGCAATGGCTTCAGCAACAGCCTTCCTCCTACCCCACCAATCTAGCAGAAAACCAGCGCAATACGCTTGAAAAACGCCTTTGGCAACGCATCCACGGGCATATCCGCCCTAGCGCTCGCCTCCTACAAATGCCCTGGACGTGGGTTTCGGTGGCGGCGGCTTGCTTGGTGATGGGCTTCATTTGGTGGAATGCCAACGAACCGACAAACTCAAACACCGCTTTACAAGCCATTACGACACAAACCGAAAATAAGGGTATTGAAGTAAAAAACACGACAACGCACGAACAAGAAGTGCGCCTCGAAGACGGCACGATTGTGCGGCTCAAACAAAACAGCAGCATCGTGTATGACAAAACTTTCAACCAAACCAAGCGTACCGTTTATTTGAAAGGACAAGCCTTTTTCAAGGTAAAACGCAACGTTACCAAACCCTTTGTGGTACACGCGGGAGAGTTGACGACCGAGGTATTGGGAACAAGCTTTTGGGTAAGTCACCACGAAAAATCAAACACCATCGAAGTATCGGTAACGACGGGCAAAGTGTCGGTTTATACTGAAAAGCCCAACCAAAAAGCGGAGAAAAATGGCGTTATTTTAACCCCAAATCAAAAGGTGCTTTACGACGTCACCTCCAAAAACATCGTCCCAGGTATTGTTGACAACCCCATTCCAATTGTTGCGCCAGAGGTCGTGAATCTTCCTTTGGTGTTTAAAGAAACCTCGTTGGAGGACGTCCTCCACTCCCTCTCTTTGAGGTACGGGTTAGAGTTTGTGATTGCCAATCCCAACGCCAAAGATTGCCACATCACTGCCGATCTCAACGGGCTTTCGATGTTTACCCAACTCGAACTTATCTGTAAATCCATAGATGCCACTTATGAAAAACGTGGCACGGTGGTCTTCATTTATGGAGACGGTTGCTAAGTAAAAAAGCGGCCGAAAATGCAGCGAACATTTTCGGCCAAGAGTAAAAACCCTCTACAAACGCCAATCTGTGGGAGGGCCTAGTTTTCCAATTTTTTCAATCAAAAAACAAGTAAATGTATGCAAAAACCGTTACCAATTCCCAAAATCTGGTGGAATCTCATGAAAATTACCTTATCACAATTGCTGCTGATCGTGTTGTGCAGTGGTATGGCAATCGCACACGATACACGTGCCCAAGAGGTGCTCAACCGCACCATTACCGTCGCGGGGGAGCAGCTTGAGTTAAGTCGAATTTTGAGCGACATCGAAAAGCAAGCAAACGTCAAGTTTGTGTATAGTACCAAAATCAAATCAACCCAACGCCTGTCTGTTAGTCTCAACAATCGCCGTCTTTCGACTGTATTAGATCAGATTCTGAAGCCCATCGAGGTGACGTACGAAGTGATTGAAAATCGGATTTTGCTAAAAAAAGTAAAAAACGAGAAAGAAGTACTCCCAAACGGCGAAGCCTCAAGCCTTGAATTATTCCGCAATGTCGATAGAAATATCACGGGGGCTGTGACGGACGAAAAAGGTGTAGGGCTACCTGGGGTAAGTATTTTGGTAAAAGGCACGCAGCGTGGTACCAATACCGATGCCAATGGCAACTATCGCCTTTCGATTCCCGACGACAACATCATCCTCGTTTTCTCATTTGTCGGTTATTTGAGTCAAGAAATAAATGTCGCCAATCAAACCGCTTTGAATATTTCGCTCAAGCCCGATACCAAATCGCTGGAAGAAGTGGTGGTGGTAGGTTATGGCGTTCAAAAGAAAAAAGACCTCACGGGCGCCGTGTCCACCGTCAACGCTGAAATGTTTAAGGAGCGCAAGGAAACCCAAGTAGCGCAAGCGTTGCAAGGGGCGATGTCGGGCGTGATGGTGACGCGTAGTGGTGCCAATGGTGCGATGGGTGGTGCCACGATTCGGATTCGGGGGATTACGACGATTGGCAGTTCTGATCCACTGGTGATTGTCGATGGCGTTCCAGTAAGTGATGTTAACCAAGTGAACCCCAATGACATTGAGAATCTTTCTGTGTTAAAAGATGCAGCGTCGGCCTCTATTTACGGTTCACGCGCAGCAGCGGGGGTAATTTTGATAACTACCAAAAGGGCTAAAACCGACCAAGCGTCGATTCAGTATAGCTACGAAAATGGTATTGACACGCCTACGCAGCTACCCGACTACATGCGGTCACAGCGCTACATGGAGCTTGTCAACGAACTTCGCTGGAACGATGCGGGTAACGGCGCCAACCGATTCCCTACTTTCAGCCAAGATTTGTTGACAGATTATAACAAGAAACACCTGTCAGACCCTGACAAATATCCCGATACTGATTGGATGGCGTTGACCCTCAACAAAATCGCCCCCAGGGAAGCCCACAGCATCAGCATCGTAGGTGGTTCAAAATTTGTAAAATCAAACGCATCGGTTCGTTTTGAGAAAGTGGGTGGATTTTACGACAACAAAAACTACAATCGGATTTTTGTTCGTTCAAACAACGATTTTACCGTCAATAAACTCATTGGTGGAACCGTCGATTTTAACTTTAAACGAACCAATGCCTTAGACCCTACTGCCAGTGACCCTTTGTACCGTACCAGAATTTCGTCTCCTATTTATCCTGCTCTCTGGGCTGATGGACGGATTGCCGACGGCAAAGCGGGAGAAAATATGTACGCCAAGGTAAAATACGGAGGTACCGACCGTAACACTTACAACCAAGTAGGAGGACGTTTAGCCCTTGATTTAAAGCCCATTGAAGGTTTGAAACTATCAGGAATCATTGCCCCTATTTTCGATTTCAACATCCAAAAACGTTTCAATCGACAAGTAGATGTGTATGCCGCCAACGACCCAAATCAGTTTATCGTATCGTTGATTGGAGGTGGCCTCACTACGCGCTTGGACGAAAACCGCACGACTAATTTTAGTGTGACAACTCAGTTTTTGGGCAACTACCTAAAAACCATTGGTAACCACGACTTTACGGCGTTGGCAGGTTACGAAAACTACTACTTCAAAGGAGAGTCGATGGGGGCTTCGCGCGACCAATATTTGTTTGACACCTATCCTTATCTCAACCAAGGCCCTGCTGCGTTAAGAGATAACTTCGGGTCAGCTTTTGAAACTGCTTATCGCTCTTATTTCGGACGCTTGACCTATAGTTTCAAGGATAAATACCTGATTCAGGCCAACGTTCGCCGCGATGGTTCGTCGCGCTTCAATGCCAACTACCGCTGGGGTACGTTCCCGTCGGTATCGGCGGGCTGGGTAGTAAGCGAAGAAGATTTTTTCAAAAGACAAAACGTGATGTCGTTTTTGAAACTTCGTGCCTCTTGGGGCAACCTGGGCAACGAGCGCATCGGAAACTATCCGTCGGTCGGTATTATGAATTTTAGCAATGCTTTGTTCTACCAAAACAACGTAGCCGTAGCCCAACAAACCGCCGCCCAAGTGCAATATGCCATTCAGGATATTTCGTGGGAAAAAACGACCTCTACCGACGTTGGCTTGGATGCTTATTTCCTAAAAAACCGTTTGCGTTTTACCGCCGATGCCTATTACAAGCAAACCAAAGACATGTTGTTGGCCTTGCAGATTCCGATTTTTGTAGGGTTTGAAAACCCAAACCAAAATACAGGGACTATGACGACGAAGGGTATTGATTTGGATTTGGGCTGGACCGACAACATCGGCAAACTACGTTACTCTGCTTCTTTCAACCTATCGCAGTTTAAATCTGCCATGGGCGATTTGGGCGGAACTGAGTTTATCGGCGACCGCATCCGAAAGTTAGGAAGCCAGTTTGACGAGTGGTACGGCTACCGTTCGGAAGGAATTTACCAAACCCAAGAAGACGTTAATAATTCTCCCAAAATCAACGCGAACGTCAAAGTTGGCGACATGAAATACACCGACATCAGCGGCCCCAACGGCGTACCTGACGGCAAAATTTCTCCTGAGTATGACCGCGTATTGCTCGGTAGCTCACAGCCTCAGTGGATGTACGGCGGAAATTTCAAGCTGGACTACAACGGATTTGATTTGGGCGTTTCGTTTCAGGGCATTGGTTATCAAAGCACTTCGCTGTTGCCTTACACCGATTACAACGCCGAAAACTGGGGTGTTTTTCCCGTGTATATGGACGGAAGCACTTGGAGTATGAACAATACAACCGAACAAAACCTAGCCGCCAAATACCCAAGATTTACCGAAACCAACAAGGGCTTGAACCGCGCCATGTCTGATTTTTGGTTATTCAATGGAGGTTATTTCCGTTTGAAAAACATCACGTTGGGTTACACCATTCCACAACGGATTTCGCGCAAAATTCTCTCGAACAACATTCGAGTGTATCTCAATGCCACCGACGTATTTTCACTCAACAAATACCCCAAAGGGTGGGATCCAGAAGGAATGGGAATCGTGACAACCGTGTTGGGTGGCTTCACCATTGGCTTTTAATCTAACCATTTGACTTTCAATGAAAAAGAACATATACATCGCAGTCTTTAGCTTCTTATTGTTAGCTTCCTGCCAAAACTCCCTCGACCTTTATCCGTTGGCTGAACCCTCCGCTGAAAAGTGGTACTCTAACGAAACCGAAATCCAACTGGCGCTCAATGACCTCTACCGCATTGAATTTTGGCAGTGGGACGAAGACGGTACAAGTATCAATTATCTTTCTGACGACGGTTTCTACCGCCAAACCCTCACGCCCATTAAATCGGGCACCGTGACGAGTCAATGGGCTTTCTCGACCGCACTTTGGCGTAATTCTTACAAGACTATTGCCCGCGCCAACAGGGCTATTTTGGCCCTCAACAGTGCCGAAACAAAGGCAAAAGTAAACCAAGCAAAACTAGATATATATTTGGCAGAAGCACGTTTACATCGGGCTAGTCAATATGCGAAGCTGGTCAACAAGTTTGGCGATGTAGTGTATAGCGACGGTGTCATCAGCATCGAAGAGGCGTACACCAAAGGGCGTACCGACAAAAAAACGGTGACCACAAAAATCTACGAAGATTTTGATTATGCCATTGCCAATTTACCTACAAGCTACGCCACTTCGGCACTCAAGCGCGCCACAAAAGGTGTCGCATTGGCTTTGAAAGCGCGTTTTGCTCTTTACGAAAAAGACTACAAAACCGCCAGCGATGCTGCCAAAGCCTGCATGGATTTGAACCAATACGTGTTACATGCCGACTATGCCAATTTGTTTTTGCAAAGTACCAAAAACTCAAGAGAGGTTATTTTTTCCATTCCTCGCTCGTTAGAATTAAAAGTAACCACGGGTCCGACCTCAGATATTATCAGTCGTAACTCAGGCGGATTTGCCGCCGCTGACCCGAGTTGGGATTTGTTTTGTTCCTACCTCTGCACCGACGGTAAAACCATTGACAAGTCTCCCCTTTATGACCCCCGCAACCCCTTCAAAAACCGCGACCCGCGTTGTACGGCTACCATCGTGGAATTTGGTCAGCCTCACTTAGGTTTTATCTATGACCCGCACCCCAACGCACTACAAGTAACCCGCATCAGTACCAATACCAAAGTGACCAACAACGATAACCGTGCCAACGCACAATTTGCCTCGTTCAACGGATTGGTTTGGAAAAAAGGGGTGGACGACTCGTGGTTGCTCAATGGACGAATGATTGATCCTGAGCAAATTATCATCCGCTATGCCGATGTACTCTTGATGTATGCCGAAGCCAAAATTGAACAAAATCAAATTGACAAATCAGTCTTGGATGCCATCAATTCTGTGCGGGCTCGCGCCTACAAAGTAGCCCTGACCGCCACTGGCTCCTACCCTGCTATTACAACTACCAATCAAGCCGAATTGCGCCGTGAACTCCGCATGGAACGCCGCATGGAGTTGGCCTTTGAAGGGCTTCGCTACATGGACATCGTTCGTTGGCGCATCGCGGGCAAAGTGCTCAACCGCCCAATTTATGGAATGCTCGACCCCGTTGACCTACGCGCCAAAGTAGTCGATAAAAACCTGTGGTTTTTCCCTGGAACGCCCAAAATCGACGAAGACGGCACGCCTGATTTTAGCGAAATGGAAAAAACGGGGCTCATCAAAAACTTGGTTCCTACCACTTGGAACGACCGCCAATATTTGTGGCCAATTCCTACTGCCGAAATCCAAATCAACTCCAACATGAAACAAAACGAGGGGTATTAAAAATACTCTTTTGCTTCTTTTACTAAACATTTTGTGAGATGAAAAGAAAACAATTTATTGGAATACTCGGAAATACAAGCCTTGTTTTATTGGCAGGTAAACTACCCGCGCTGGGACAGGGTAAACAAAAAAAAACAGCCCAGGAGTTTGTCTTTGTTGAAGCAGAACAATTTGCCAACCATGGTGGATGGGAATTAGACCAGCAATCCATGGAACAAATGGGTTCTCCTTATCTTTTGGCGCATGGTTTAGGAATACCAGTACAAGATGCCACCACAGAAATTCAATTTCCGAAAGCGGGTTCTTATCGGGTATGGGTACGCACAAAAGATTGGGTAGCACCTTGGAATGCCCCAGGTGCCCCAGGCAAATTTCAACTGCTACTAAACGGAAAAGCCATTCCAGAAATCTTTGGGACAAAAAGTGCTACTTGGCATTGGCACGACGGAGGTATTGTGAACGTGGGAAAAAGCGCTACCCTAGCCCTTCACGATTTGACAGGCTTCGAAGGCCGTTGTGAAGCCATTTTGTTTTGTAAAGACACAAATTTTAAACCTACCAATGACATCGCAGCGCTGACTCAATTTCGGCGCCGACTGCTTGGGCTTCCCCAAAAGCCTGAAAATGGTGGCAAATTTGACCTTATTGTAGCTGGTGGAGGTTTAGCAGGTACTTGTGCGGCTATTTCAGCGGCACGCAATGGAATCAAAGTTGCCCTTGTGCAAGACAGACCAGTACTTGGAGGAAACGGTAGCTCAGAAGTGCGCGTTTGGCCAGAAGGTCATACCAATAAAAGCCTTTTTCCGCACATAGGTGATATAGTCAATGAAATTCTTCCTCCTATTACGAAGCGTTCGGGTGAGGTTTTAAATGGTGTCGCCGCTTCTTACTACGATGATGCCCGAAAAGCAAAAGTAGTCCAATCAGAACCCAATATTACCCTTTTATTGAATCATAGAGTGGTTGAAGTAGAAACCGAAGCCAGCGAAATTAAGTCTCTAATCATTCAAAGTACCCTTACTTCTCGTCAGCTTAGACTACAAGGAAAGTTATTTGCCGATTGTACTGGCGATGCAACTGTTGGTTTTAAAGCAGGGGCAGATTACGAATATAAGGTCGAAAATTTAATGGGTAGTTCAAATCTTTTCAATGTACTTGATACAACAAACAAGGAAGAGGTATTGGCCTGTGAATGCAAAGACAAAAGTGCTTTGGCGCTAAAATGTGAGGTTGGCGACTACGAGCAGCCCTTCCCTCGCTGTCCTTGGGCTTTGGATTTATCTGACAAACCATTTCCAGGAAGAAAGGGGGTAAAAACCTTTGGGAAGGAAGACCTTTCATCTTTTGCCAATATGTGGTATTGGGAAAGTGGGTTTAATAAAGACCAAGTCAATGAAATTGAACTCATACGTGACCACAATTTCAGGGCCATGTACGGTGCTTGGGATGTTCTCAAAAATATAGATCACATGTACCCAAAGCACCGATTAGGTTGGTCGGCTTTTATTGCTGGCAAGAGAGAATCCCGCAGACTGATGGGCGATGTGATTTTAGAGGCCGAGGATTTTAAAAAACAGCGAAAATTTGAAGATAGCGCTTTCCCATGTTCTTGGCACGTAGATCTCCACACGCCTAAAAAAGAATATCAAAACGGGTTTGAGGGCAATGAATTCATTTCAGATTATACCCGAGGTGCTGAATACCAGTACGGAGAAGTTTATTGGGCTCCCTACCGAACGCTTTACAGCCGAAACATCAAAAACCTTTTCATGGCAGGTAGGTGTATCAGTGTGTCAAAGACAGGACTTGGCCCCGTTAGGGTGATGCGAACTTGTGGAATGATGGGCGAAATAGTAGGTAAAGCAGCAGCTATTTGTATTAAAAAGTCAACGAGCCCAAGGGGAGTTTATACTGATTACTTGGGTGAATTGCACAGTTTAATGCAAAAACCAGGCAGTGAAAAAAGTGAATAGACGAAACTAAAAATCATGATTAAATCAAATATTAAGTCCCTATCCGTAGGACTACTGGCAGCTGTGCTAGCATGTAGCAATGCAACTGCCCAAAACAAGTCCAACTACCGACAAATCAGCGGCATATATCCACACCTTGCTTATTATAACAACGAAGGAGAGTGCGGGACTGGCGCCGTAGTCCCTTGGGCTGGAAAGCTCTGGGTGATTACGTACGGCCCGCACTTGCCCTTCGGCTCTTCGGACAGGCTTTACGAAATCACCCCTGATTTGCACAAAACCATCCGTTCGGAAAGCATCGGTGGAACGCCCGCCAACCGCATGGTTCATGCCGAAAGTAATCAGTTATTTATTGGCCCGTATGCCATTGGCAGCAATGGAAATGTTAGAACCATTCCTTACACCCAAATGCCTGGCCGCCATACAGGAAATGCACGGCACTTGACCGACCCTACCCATAAGATTTACTACGGCACGATGGAGGAAGGGTTTTATGAAGTGGATGTCAACACCTTAGAATCAAAACTTTTGTACCAAGACGGCAACGTCAAAGACAAAAAAGACAACGATGTAGCCAATAACCACAACGGCACTTTGCTACCTGGCGCGCACGGAAAAGGCTTGTATTCGGGACAAGGTGTGATGGTGTATTCCAACAACGGAGAGCCTGGCCCGCAAGCCCTCAAGCAGTTTGATATTGAAGCAGGTGTGCTGGCCGAATGGAATGGCAAAGATTGGAAAGTGGTGCGTCGCAATCAGTTTGTGGAGGTGACGGGGCCTGGCGGAATTTATGGCAACAAAAACCCCGAAACTGACCCCATTTGGGCAACGGGCTGGGACCATCGCTCGGTACTTTTGGCCGTACGCGACAGCGGGAAATGGTCGTTTTTTAGACTTCCCAAAGCCAGCCACAGCTACGACGGTGCGCACGGCTGGAATACCGAATGGCCACGAATCCGCGACATTGGCACCGCACAATCTCCCGACTATTTGATGACCATGCACGGCCTGTTTTGGCGTTTTCCTCAAACGTTTTCGTCTAAAAACACCGCTGGTATTCGCCCCCGTTCGGCTTATTTGAAAGTCATTGGCGACTACACCCGTTGGCAAAATGGCCTCGTGTTTGGTTGCGATGATTCAGCTCAAAAGGAGTTTTTGAACAAACGCAAAACCAAAGGAAACATCGAAGGCCCAGGGCAGTCGAACTCTAATTTGTGGTTTACATCCTTCAATATGCCCGACCAATTAGGCCCTAACACCGCCCAAGGCGCGATTTGGCTCAACGACAAGGTAGAAGCAAACATGGCTTCTGATCCGTTTTTATTTGCGGGTTGGAAACAGCGCATGGCGTGGGTGAAAAATGCGGGTAACGAAGACGTGACGTTTACGTTTGACATAGATACCAAAGGCAAAGGGAGCTGGAAATCAGCCAAATCAGTCACCGTAAAAGCGGGGCAAGCAGCATCAGTTGCCTTTGCCGCCACCGAACAAGGTGAATGGATTCGGGTGAAAACCAATAAAAACACCACTGCTACCGTCAACTTCAACTACACAGACGAAAGTCGTTTTACCGTTGCCAAAGACAAATCATTTGACGGATTGACCAACATCAATAGCAACAATTATAAAGCGGGGCTTTTGTATGGTTTGGGCAAAAACCGCCGTCAGTTGGGGATTTTAGCGGGAGATTTTGTGAACGGGCAATTTAGCGAAAATGGTTATTATGAACTCGATAGCGCGCTCAATCTCGTCCGTAAAGAGGATGCTGCTACGGCGCAGTTTATTCGTAAAGAATTTGCCATTCCCAAAGACGTGGTCAGTGTGGACGAGGCTTCGGTATTGATTGTCGATGACTCAGGCCGCCGCTGGCGCGTACCCAAAGGAGATGAAGCATTTACGGCCAAAACAAACAATGCTTCCTTGCGAATTTGTCGGGAAGTGGCTACCGAGCGTGACTTGATGAACGTACACGGCACTTTTTACGAACTACCCGCCGAAAACGCCGATGGTTTTGCCAAAATTCGTCCAGTAGCTTCGCACTCGTTGACCATTCACGATTATGCTTCTTATCGTGGGTTGTTTGTGATGACAGGTTTAGATGCCCAAACGCCCAACAGCAACCACATTATTGCTTCCACCGACGGCAAAGCCAAAGTATGGGCAGGCACCATCGACGACCTCTGGAAATTGGGAAAACCCACAGGGCAAGGTGGTCCTTGGAAAAATAGCCAAGTACGTGCCAATACCCCTTCTGACCCGTATTTGATTGGTTTCTATGACAAAAAAAGCCTCCAACTTTCCCACAAAAGTAGCGAAACCGTCACCTTTACGGTAGAAGTAGAGCCGATTGGTCATGGCCCTTGGATGAACTATAAAGAAGTAACCGTGAAGGCGGGGGAAACTTTCAACTACACTTTTCCTGCTGGTTTTCAAGCGCGCTGGGTTCGTTTTTTAGCCAACAAAAACTGCGAAGCTACAGCTTGGTTGACGTATAAATAATTCACCTTCAAACCTATAAGGTTTCAAAAACCTTATAGGTTTAGCTACTTAACCTGCAACTCAACATATATATATCATTCACTAACCAAAATTTACTAACTTAGCCCCGTATCCTACAAAAACTAACAATAAAGTCCCTCTAAAATAATGAGATTTGCTTCCATCCTTTTTTTTACCCTTCTGACTCTCTCCAATTGTACAGGTATTGCACAATCCAACAAGCGGGGAGTGATTACGGGTGCCGACCAGACTGAAAAATATGTACCTTATTTAAAAGGAAAACGAATTGCGCTGGTTGCCAATCAGAGTTCTATTATTGGCAAAAAAAGTAGTGTGGACAGTTTATTGAGTCTCGGAATTAAGATTGTAAAAGTGTTTGGACCTGAGCACGGTTTTAGAGGCAATGCCAGCAATGGAGCAGTAGTAAGCGACGAAAAAGATGCAAAAACGGGTCTGCCGATTATCTCTTTATACGGTAAAAATCAGAAACCCACCAAGGAACAGTTGGCAGATATCGACTTAATGGTGTTTGACATTCAGGATGTGGGCTGCCGCTATTATACCAACATCAATACGCTTGAGTATGTGATGGAAGCTTGTGCTGAAAACAACAAAGAACTGCTGATTCTTGACAGGCCAAACCCAAACGCCTACGTCGTGGATGGTCCCGTAATGACGGAAGATAAATATAAATCGGCCATTGGGATACATTATACGCCTATGACCCATGGCATGACCATCGGGGAATTTGCCCACTACCTCAACGGTGAAGGCTACCTCAAAGAACCATGCAAAATTAAGGTGATAAAAGTTGCCAATTACGACCATACTACCCCTTATGACCTACCTATCAATCCCTCTCCAAACTTAAATACCCAGCAAGCGGTGGTACTTTTTCCGAGTTTGTGTATGTTTGAAGGGACAGTAATCAACGAAGGTCGAGGGACTTACATGCCCTTTACCATTTTGGGAGCGCCCGCATTGAAAGGCAAATATTCGTTTTCGTACAAACCAGTAAGCATTCCTGGAATGAGCGAACGCCCCAATCAAAAAGATTCTGTTTGTTATGGAATCGACCTTCGTGGCTATGACATAAGCCCTTTACGCAAGAGTCGTCAAATTAATTTAGCGTGGGTCATTGAACTATACAATGCCTATCCAGACAAAGCTAATTTCTTCCAGCAGGAAAGAGCCAACGGTGTATCTCCCTTTGATTTACGTATAGGGACAGATCAACTTAGAAAGCAAATCATCGCGGGAATGTCAGAAGCCGACATCAGGAAAAGTTGGGAGCCTGAATTGCAAAAATTCAAGGCGATTCGGGCAAAATATCTTTTATATCCAGATTAATTTGTCATTTTTCTCATTTGATACTTGCACCACGGTTATCCGCGTAGGGAATGGTTAACTGCCACGTTTTTCCCTTTATTTTCACTTCAAGGCTCATTTCAGTTTCGTTTTGGGTTAAAATCTTAGCTTTCACCGTGGGCGTTTCTTTTTCAGAAGGAAGTAGTAGCCAAACCAACGTATCATTGCCTTGAATGGTCGTACTGTACTTGCTCATGGTATTGGGCTCGTACAAATTATACTCCCGACTATACCATCCCTGAACCGTTGGTTTTTCCTGCCCTTTGATGAACGTTATGTCAAACTTCTGTGAACTAACTGGAACGATAGCCAAGTTTCCAAACTGATTTTGGGTTTTTACTACTTCGTTATCCTTGACCACTAGGCAGGTCGGGTGCCAATGCCAAAGCGTCTCAATTTGCCTTGGCTTATCGGTTTTGATTTGATCAACCACCACCCAAAACGCTCCTCTTACGTAAAAAAGCGCCCTTCTATGTTCGGCTTTGCCTTCCAAATCAATAAAATCACTCATGGAATTGGAAGCATAATCAAAGTCTTTGTGTAGCTTAAAATACGAATCCCCCAGCGGGCTTTTGGCGTGCGTCGGGCCTGGCTTTTGACCGTGGCCGTCTATCAACAAAAGATTATGTCCTTCGCTGCCTTTGGCGTAGGGACGAAATTTATCCGCCGTTTCTCCCGTATAGGCAAACCGCCCCGCATCCACCAACAAATCGCGGCCGTAAGCCGAAACTGACAGATGCAGCTTATCGTTGTGCTGGTGACCGCTTCCCCAAGGGCCGATGTCAAAAAATGACCAGTGCGCCTGGGCATCATAGCCGCTTCTTGAAATGAGCTGCCCCGCCCAAGGGAAAAAATAAGAAGGCCCATCCGCAGGTTTTGTCCCCATTTTTCCGTTGGAAACAATATATGCCCAATCGCTTTTATTGAACTTTTGAGCTGCTTCCAACACGATTGCTCGGTCACTCCCTCGGTCGCCATCGTTGTTTAAAATCCGAAAACCATCAGGCCGAATCGCATGGGCAATGTAGCTGTACATGTTTTCGATGGTTTGATTGAAGAAATCGGGCAAAGGCTTATTAGCACGGTCACAAATCTCTTTGAAAAGCACAAAATTATCCAAAGCAACATTGTGATAATGAGAGGTTAGTTCGGTCTGGGTTCCATCAGGATAGACCTGTCCTTTCATGCTCTCGGCCATCGTGGCAATGGAGTAATCAAGCCATTCGTTCGACGATTTGAACTCAGAAAAATTAGTCGCCACCGTTGCCAAAGCCGAGATTTCCATCGTAAGCCAATTGTTTCCTCCGTGAAAATACCGATTGTAATGAGCGTGGTCAGGCAAACTGCTCAACATCAGCAATTGAGTAGCTGGCGATAGATATTCACTGTTGATTAAACCGTAAAAAACCTTCGACCATGCCTTTACCCGAGCCGCTACCTCCAGTCCACGCCAGATAGATTCACTTCCTTTGGCAGCAGGATAAGGCCAACTTTTTATGATAAAATCACGCAAAAAACCATCAATGTACTGGGCATATTTTGGGTTTCCTGTGTCAAAATACGCCTCAAACACCTCCAACACCTGACTATGACGATTTGAAAGCCAGGCCCATTCACGGTCGTTGTTGGGGCCTTTGTAGTACCAATCGCGGTGACCATCGGCACCATACGCCACTTTTCCTTTTACATTTTGCACCACAAACACATCCTTCAAAATCGTGTCGGCGCTGGCGACATTTTTTGTGCCTTTAACAGGCTGAGTTTTGCGTAGGAAAGCTACTTTCCCATTATTGTTATAATACGCCAACAAGGCTTTGCAAGCATTTACCAAGTCTCCTTTTTGGTATGCTTCACGGGTTTGTTCCAAGCCTTTGGTTTCCAAATTGAGCTGCCCCAAAAGCCGTTGCATTTCTTTTGGGTAACTTTCACAAACATCCTCCACCGTCACAATTTTTTGCCAAGATTTCTGAGCGAAAAGGTTCAGAGATAGAAAAAATAAAAGAGACAAAAGCAGGTTACTTCTACGTTTCATGGTTGGATGTTTTTTGGTTTTGGCCTAAAAACAGTAAGGACAAAACCCCGCCATTTCTACCTTTGGCTTTCGTGCCAGCGTGGTGAGTTATTAGTAAAATTTTTATATTTGGGTAAAATTATTGTTCAACTTGAGCTATTTACCTACAACCTCAAAGATTTTAGTTTTATACCCGACCTAAAACTTTTCAAAGTGTAAAATCCTGATTACCCTTCTCAAAATAGCATTAAACTTCCCCAACTCTTCCCTCCCCCTAAAGCCAGCTCCCGAGAAATTTCTCGCTTTATCTTCCCACCCCAAAAAAAATATTTCCTAACGAAGGGTATTTTTTAGCGAACCTTGTACCTGTACTTTTGAGGCGTTTATCACTCGTTTGAGAATAAATGTAACTATCCCAAGCAGACAATCAAGCGTTTGCAAAAACATGAAGAAAAACCACCCCAACCATACCGACGAAACAACCCTCTGGATTGCGTTCAAAAAAGGCGATGTACGAGCCTTTGAGCAATTATACAACCGCTACTTTGAGGTTTTGGCCAATTATGGCTATCGGTTAAGTACTGACAAACAACAACTCGAAGATGCCATTCAAGACGTTTTTGTGGATGTATGGCGGCGCAGGCAGCACCTTGCCGACGTAGAGAGTGTGAAGTTTTATTTGTTTCGAGCCTTGCGCCATCAGGTCATCCGAAACACCCGAAACGACTTACTTGAAACTTCGGAAGACATCAATGATTTTCTTGATTTTTTGGTGGCATTTTCGTCCGAGCAGCAATCCATTGAGCAGGAAATCCAAGTCAATCAAACGCAAGCCGTTGCCAAAGCCATTTCACAACTAAGCCAGCGTCAGCAGGAGGCCATCAACTTGCGTTTCTACCACGGCATGAGCCTCGACCAAATGACCCAGCTCATGGGGCTCAGTAAGCAGTCGGTCAGCAATTTACTCTTCAAAGCATACAGCGTATTGCGCCTCACTATCAAAGGAATACAGCCGCTCATACTGTTTTTTTTACAACTATCCCACCTTATTAACTAACCATTTTTTGTTTTCGACATCATGAACTATGACCAATTTAAACGCAACGATTTTTTACACGACGACTCGTTTGTCCGATGGGTATTGTTTCAGGAAGAAGATGCTTTTTGGCAACAGTTTCTGCAACAACATCCTACTAAAGCCAACGAAGTTGCCCAGGCAAAACAATTGATTTTGGCCGTTCAAAAGGCGGAAGAAACCACCTCCCTTTCACTTGACCAAAAATCCATTTGGAACAATATTTCTGCCCTCATTTCTGAGGAAGAAATCGAGGAAAAACAGGTTAGCTTCTTACCTCAATTTTGGCAAACAAGGGCTTTCAAGTGGGCAGCAAGCTTGGTCTTGGTGGCAGGAGCCGCTTGGCTTTGGACGATGAAACAACCCGCTCATCAAGTCAATTATCAGGATTTGATTGCAGTGGTTGAAGCAAAAAGCCCGCGTCAGGAAGTAGTCAACAACGGCCCCACCACCCAAAAAATACGCCTTGAAGATGGAACACTGGTGCATCTGGAAAAAGGGAGTCGTTTGAGTTTTCCAGTACATTTTGAAGCTAAAAAACGTGAAGTTGTCCTCAGTGGAGAAGCCTTCTTTGAAGTAGCTAAAAATCCAGCCAAGCCATTTTATGTTTATTCCAACGAGCTGATTACTAGGGTACTCGGAACAAGCTTTCGCATTTTGGCTTTAGAAAATGGCAAACAAGTAACCGTAAAAGTGCAGACAGGAAGGGTATCAGTTTTTAAACAAAACCGCATCGACATCGCCGACCCCGAAACCAAAGGGTTGCTTCTATTCCCCAACCAACAGGCTATTTTCAACAGAAGCAGCGAGCTTCTAAATCGCAGCTTGGTAGAAGTACCCATCCCCATTGTAGCGCAAAAAACGCTGGTCAAAAGGCAGTTTGACGAAGTGAAAGTAGCCGAAGTATTCAAAGAGTTGGAGAAATTGTTTGGCGTCGAAATCCGCTACAACGAAGACACGCTTTCCGACTGTATCCTCACCACCACCATCAGCGATGATTCGCTGTACGACCAGCTTGAAGTAATTTGCCAAACCATCGGTGCGGCTTACAAAGAGATTGACGCTCAAATTATTATTGAATCCAAAGGATGTCGATGACAAATAACCTTTTAAACCCAACCAATATGTAGCAACGTATAACAATCAAAAAAAGAGGAAAGATGCGCTAACATCTTTCCCTTACTGAATCTGCGAAAGTGTAGGAAGCTTCGCGTATTCACGTCTTGTCGTTTCACAACAAAAACAATCAAAATTATGTCAAATTTCTTTACCAGAAAAGAGATTTTCTACCTTATGAAAATCACCCTCACCCCCTTGCTGTTTGTTTGTCTGCTGACTACCCTCAGTTTTGCGGAGAACACTTTTGGCCAAGAACGACTGCAAGAAAAAATTACGCTCCATTTGAAAAATACCGAGCTTAAAACGGTACTCAAAACCATTGAGCAAAAAACCAACGTTGTTTTTTCTTACCAAAAAGGCGTTCTCACCAATAACGAAAAACTAAGCCTCGACATTAACAACGAGACCTTGGAATCGGTTTTGCAGCAAATTCTGTCCCCGCGTCAAATCAACTTCCAAGTGCTTAAATCCAACAAAATTGTGTTGACGCGTCGTGGTTTGGGAAACGTACCTCAAGAAATAGAGCCCAAAACCAGTCCAGTACTCTTCGAAACGCCGTTGGAACAAACCATCACAGGGACAGTCACGGATGAAAATGGAGCAGGTTTGCCAGGGGTGAGTATTTTAGTAAAAGGAACCCAACAAGGAACTACGACCGATGCCGTTGGTAAATACCGCTTAGTACTTTCTGGCAATAATGAGGTTTTGATCTTTTCGTTCGTAGGTTATATTGCACAAGAGTTTTCTATCGGTACCCAAACTACCTTAAACGTCTCATTAAAACCTGATACCAAAGCCCTAAGTGAAGTCATAGTAGTAGGATATGGTGCGGTGAAAAAGCGAGATTTAACAGGCGCAGTGAGCTCTATTGGAGCTACTGAATTGAAGGCTCAACCCGTGAGTTCGTTTAATCAAGCCTTGCAAGGGCGTGTATCAGGAGTGCAAGTAACCAATTCTTCCAACGCCCCAGGCGGAGGAATTACGATTCGGATCAGAGGTGGTAATTCTATTTCAGCAAGCAACGACCCGCTCTATGTCATTGATGGTTTCCCAGTTACTAATCCTGCACCCGCTACAGGAGCAGGCAATTCGACACTATACGCTAACCCACTATCGACAATCAATCCGAACGATATAGAATCTATCGAAATTTTAAAAGATGCCTCTGCCACGGCGATTTATGGGTCTCGTGGTGCCAACGGAGTGGTATTGGTTACTACCAAGCGTGGAAAAGAAGGGCAAGCTACGGTTGATTTCGACGTTTATTATGGCTATCAAAAAGTCACCAAGATGCTTGATATGGCTACTGCCGAGGAGCATACAGCCTCTAAAAACGAGCAATTAAGAAACCTAAATTTTGCCGAACGCTACGGAAATCCAACGGGAGCATACCCCAAAAAACCATCAGAGTACGGAGTAGGTACTAATTGGCAAAAAGAGATTTTTCAGGGAGCGCCAATGCAGAATTACCAGTTGTCAGTTTCGGGTGGGACAGATAAGTTGCGGTATATCGTTAGTGGCAACTATTTTAACCAAGACGGGATTGTGATTACTTCTAATTTCAAGCGTTATACCTCTCGTATTAGTCTGGACGCCAGGGTCAGTAAACGACTAAAAATAGGGACTAATTTTACCATAACGCGCAGTTATAACAACAGTGTCAACGAAGTGGGAAGTAGTAGCTTGCTAGGCTTGGCACTGCGAATTTCTCCTGCCAGTCCTATTTATGATGCAACGGGCAATTACCAGCTTCTTAATGTAGGAGCAGGTTCTGGATTTAGCTCGGTAGCCAATCCAGTAGCAGTGGCTAAGACTAGCACCAATCTTCTCACCAGCGACCGTGTATTAGGAAGTATTTTTGGGGATATTGCGCTCGCAGAGGGTTTGACTGCACGCATTAGTATAGGGACGGATATTCTCAATTCTCGTCGCGACATCTTCTATACGCCTCAGACACTCATCGCTAATACCGTGAATGGCTATGGAAGCAATGGCACTTCTAATAACATTAATTTACTGAATGAAAACATCTTGACTTATACAAAGTCATTTAAAGAGCATACGTTTGATGCCGTAGCGGGGGTAACTTTTCAGAGTAATCGTGAAGAACGAACCTACTCAGAAGCGCAAGATTTTCCAAATTACACCCTTGGTGCAAACAATATTGGGTTAGCAAACAAACCGCTTCCATCAACGGGCTCAGTGCAAGAATGGGGTTTGAACTCCTATTTGGGGCGGTTAAATTATCGCTTTAAAGACCGTTATTTGTTGACCATAACGGGTCGGGTGGATGGTTCGTCACGTTTTGGGGCTAACAATAAATATGGATTTTTTCCATCTGGCGCATTTGCTTGGCGGGTTTCGGATGAGAACTTTTTAAAAAATAACCGTTGGGTAAGTGAGCTAAAATTGCGCTTGAGTTATGGTATCACAGGCAATGACGGTATCGGTCTTTACAATTCATTGTCACAGTATGGCACTTCACGCACGGTATTTGGTGACCAAGAAGTGTTGATGATTCAGGCTTCACGCATCGCCAATCCAGATTTGCGTTGGGAAAAAACCGCCCAACTTGATGCTGGTTTTGATTTGGGATTATTCAACAATCGTCTTCAATTGACCGCTGATTATTACATCAAAACGACCACAGATTTGTTACTAGGCGTTGAACTACCCGCCACCACTGGTTTTACGAGTGTTACTAGAAACGTGGGTAGTTTAGAAAATAAAGGCGTAGAGTTGAGCGTCAATTCGGTCAATATAGACGGCAAATTTCAATGGAAAACCAATGGAAATATCTCATTTAATCGTAATAAGGTAATCAGTCTCAACAACGCTGACCAGTTTTTTACGGGCAATTCCATCGTGAAAGTTGGGGAGTCGGTTGGTTCATTTTACGGAAACGTCTTTGATGGTATTTGGCAAACAGCCGACGAAATCAAAGCAGCAGGAACGTTGGCTCGTTCGGGAGATTTGCCTGGCGCTATTCGTTATAAGGACTTAAATGGAGATGGCATTTTTAATGAAGCCACCGACCGCCAAATTTTAGGGACTGGACTTCCCAAATTCATTTTTGGCCTGACAAATACGCTTACTTATCAATCTTTTGATTTTGCTATTTTTCTGCAAGGTACCCAGGGAAACAAAATTTTGAATGTCACACGGAAATCAATGGAACAGTCAGACCCGAGTGATAATTTACTCCGAACTGTCATTGAAGGTGCTTGGCGGGCTGATAAACCCTCGAATACATTGCCTTCGATTCGGCAATGGCGAAACACTGGAACAGACTCATTCTACATTGAGGATGGTTCATTTCTCCGCGTCAAAAATGTATCATTGGGCTATCAACTCCCCCTTCGGACAAAGTTTGTTAAACGGGCTCGCGTTTACATAAGTGGCCAAAACTTATGGACGTTTACTTCTTATCGTGGTTTCGACCCAGAAGTAAACTCTGATTTTACGAGCAATGTACAGTACGGTGTCGATAATTACGCTTATCCTGCCGCTCGTACCTTTACTTGTGGGGCTACTCTTTCTTTCTGATCAGATTAAAAAAATTAAAGATGAAAAATACAACCTTACTTTCAGCATTGCTCACAGTATTTCTGTTGACAGCATGTGAAAAAAACTTGGAAGAGGTACCTCTCAGTTTTTTTGAAGAATCAAATTCCTTTAATTCTGCCGCCGACGCCACTTCTGCCATCAATGGCGTATATGACCGCCTCAAAAATGTCTATGGCATGACCATGATTAATTTGGCGGACCTCAACAGTGATGAATGCGAAGTACGCGAAGACAATGGCAGTGGAGATGAAATCCATAAGAATCTATTTAACAGTGGAACGAGCTTGTTTGATGGGTTTTACACCAATAGTTATGTATTGATTGACCGCGCCAATCGGGTGATTGCCAATGTTCCTAAGATTACGATGGATACCAAGCTACGGGATCAAATTGTGGGCGAAGCCAAGTTTTTACGCGCATTGGCTTACTTTAATTTGGTAAGAGCATTTGGAAATATACCACTTGTAACCAGTGTTTCCAATGATGTTATCAATGTCCAAATCCCCCGCGAACCAGCCGAAAAAGTGTATCAGCAAATTATCTCTGATTTACAAGAGGCTGAAAAAACGCTCCCAGTAAAATATACCGTAGCTTCCGAAAATGGAAGAGCAACGATTGGGGCAGCTAAATCTATTTTGGCAAAGGTGTATTTAACCCGTAAAGACTGGGCCAATGCGGCTTCTAAAGCAAAAGAAGTCATTGATTCAAAAACATACGCTTTGGTTCCAGATTTTAAAGATGTCTTTTTACCCGAAAAAGAGAATGGTGCTGAACATATTTTTTCGATTCAGTACAGCTGTGTTTTGCCTGCGTATGGCAGTCCAATGGCCGTGAATTTTTCGATATACTTCAGCTATCCTATTAATTTGACGGGGGGAAGCTATCAAGTAGTACCACAGCACGCGGCTTCATACTTATCAGGAGATTTACGGAAAGACGTAACGGTGATTTATGAGAAAAAAATAGCCAACGGCACCGTCGTAGCCTCACGTACGGGGCCTCATTTGGACAAATATTGGGATCCACAGGCCTGCGGGTCGCAGTCGGCGCGAAACAACTTTTTAGTCATTCGCTATGCCGATGTATTGTTGATGTATGCCGAAGCTCTCAATGAATTAAGTGGCCCTACCACCGAGGCTTATACAGCCATTAATACCGTGCGGGCAAGGGCACGAAAAACGCCAACAGATTTAAAAGACTTCAGTAACCTGACTCAAACACAATTGCGTGAGGCAATTTGGCAAGAAAGAAGTTGGGAGCTTTGTTTTGAAGGACATCGTCGTTGGGATTTGTTAAGAACAGGAAAATACATCGAAAAGATGAAGAAAATAGGAATAAATGCCGAAGAAAAACATCTGCTTTATCCTATTCCAATTCAAGAAATGGATGTAAATCCAGCTTTGGTACAAAACCCAGGTTATTGATTGTTGATGATAGTATGGCCATTCTGAGCTTAGAAGTTCACTCCCTCAGAATGGCTTTGATATTCACCTTTTACACTTTTATTTTAATATGAAACGCTGTCTTACTCTCTTATTAATACTGAATACTTGGATTGTATATGCTCAGGCTTCTTTCGATGTAGTGGTATATGGCGGAACACCAGGCGGTGTCATTGCCGCCGTGTCTGCCGCTCGTGAAGGGGCAAAAGTGATACTTATTGAGCAGACAAAACATGTTGGAGGACTAAATACCAGTGGTATTGGCACTGCCGAGTCCGAACACATGATTGAGGAAACTATTTCGGGATTACCGTTAGAGTTTTATAGTCGTATGAGTCAATTTTACGGAAAACCTAAAACCGAATTTTACTTTGAATCGCATGTAGCCGAGAAAGTATTCAATGACCTTTTGAGAGAAGCGAACGTCAAGGTTGTCTATGAAGCATTTGCCCAAAAAGTAAATAAGAAAAATGCTGCTATTCATACCATTACTTTATCAAACGGCACCACCGTTACAGGCAAAGTTTTCATTGATGCTACCTATGAAGGGGATTTGATGTCACGGTCGGGAGTGTCTTACACCTATGGGCGTGAAAGTAAAGACCAGTATGGTGAATCATTGGCAGGTGTAAGGTTTATTGATACTCCAATTGAAGCTTCTCCCTACGATGATAATGGCAAATTGCTACCTGGATTTGTTGAACGAAGCACACTTACCGAGGGACAAGCCGATAAACGGGTGATGAATTATAACTTTCGGGTAATGATGTCAACAAGAGACGATCGAGTTCCTTTTCCAAAACCAGAACGTTACGAGCCTCAGCGTTATATATTGCTTTCGCGATGGCTTAAAAATGAACCCAATGTCAAATTCAAAGACATCATTGATTTGTACGGTTGGAATTATCCCAAAGGTAAATACGAAACCAACAACAAACAGAAATCAATCATCTCATTAGGTCACTTTGGCGGGAATGTCAACTACCCCGATGCCGATTATCCCGAAAGAAAAGCTATTTATGATGACCATAAAAACTGGACGTTGGGCCTTTTATATTACTTGGCCAATGACCCCTCAGTCCCACGTAGTTTACACGAGGCGGTAAACCAATATGGTCTTACGGCTGATGAATTCAAGGACAACGGAAATTTTCCCTATTATCTTTATGTTCGTGAAGCACGACGAATGAAGGGCGAATTGGTGCAGACCCAAAAAGATATTTTGGAAGACCGTACCAAACCCGATGCGATTTGTTTGGGCTCACATTGGATAGATAGTCATCACGTACAACGCGTGGCTGTATCTAAAACTCAATTTGTCAATGAAGGACGAATCTGGGAAGTATTGACCAAACCCTACGAGTTTTCGTACCGTACTATTTTGCCCAAGCAGCAAGAATGCACCAATCTGCTTGTGCCAGTATGCTTATCGGTGTCGCACGTCGCGTTTTGTTCGGCACGGGTCGAATGTACCTGGATGCAACTAGGCAATAGTGCTGGCATTGCCGCAGCGATGGCCGCTCGTCAAAAAAAATCCGTTCAAAAATTAAGCACTACGGAATTACAGACGAACTTGAAAAAAAGAGGGGTGATTTTGAGCATTAATCATCAAATTTGGGACGGAGAAAAAGATGGTAAAAAATGAGAAAAACACTGACGTTGTTCTTCGCTTTTTTGGGGCTGACTTCTTTTCAGCCCCAAAAAACCAAATTTTCTTACGATGTAGTCATCTATGGCGGAACAGCAGCAGGAGTGACGGCGGCGATTCAGTTGGCCAAAATGGGAAAAAGTGTAGCGCTTCTCGAACCCACTAAGTACATTGGCGGAATGAGTGTAGAAGGGCTTGGAGGAACCGATATTGACAATCATAAAGATTTTCAAAATAGCCCCGCCGTGGGAGGGTTGGCTCTGGAATTTTATCGCCGTATCGCCAAAGCCTATGGAAGAGAAGAGGCTTTTGAGAACGCGCTGAAAAACAAAATCAAAAACACAAACCTCTGGCGTTTTGAGTCGAAGGTAGCGGAAAAGGTGTTTAATGATTGGATAAAAGAACACAAAATCGAAGTATTTCTGGGAAGACGCTTGGCCGAAACGCCCCAAGCAGTAAGTAAAAAAACGACCGCTATTACCGAAATTCGTACCGAAAAAGGAGAAGTATTCAAGGGAAAATTCTTCGTGGATGCGACCATTGAGGGAGATTTGCTGGCACGAGCTGGTGTCAGTACAACGGTAGGACGTGAGGCCAATTCTGTTTACCATGAAACCCGTAACGGTATTCGTGCCGAAACCGATCATGCCCAATTTTTGGTCAAAGTAAACCCTTATAAAAACCCCAATGATCCAAACAGTGGGTTAATTCCGACGATTCAGAACGAACCTCTAGGAACACCTAGCGCGGGAGATAAACGCCTACAGGCGTTTTGTTTTAGGATGTGTTTGACCAAAAACCCTGACAATCAAATTCCTTTTACCAAACCTAAGAGCTACGACCGAGGTCAGTACGAGATTTATCTGCGGTATATCAAAGCAGGTGGAAAATTGTATCGGCCTGGCGCAGGACTTCCCAACGGCAAAACTGACTTAGGGGCGTGGCACGACTTATCGCATAATCTCTACGGTATGAACATGGACTATCCCGAAGGAAGCTACGCTGTGCGAGAAAGGATATTGGAGGAGCACAAGACATTTACGCAAGGGCTTTTTTACTTCTTAGCCAATGACCCTGAAGTAGGCCAACTCGACTTCGATTTGCAAAAAGAGTGGGCTAGTTGGGGATTGGCCAAAGACGAATTTACTGACAATGGCGGCTGGCCTCGAATGTTTTATGTACGCGATGCGCGCCGAATGGTGTCTGATTACGTGATTACGGAGCATCATGTCAAAAAACAAAACCCCACGCCCGTATCCGACCCCATCGGCATGGCGTATTGGCCTACAGACGTACACAGCGTGCGGCGCATCGTCAAAGACGGCTATGCTTACAACGAAGGCTTTGTATTTGGGGGAGATTATTGGCAACCGTTGCCTATTTCATACCGATCGTTGGTTCCTAAAGCATCCCAATGTACCAACTTAATTACGCCTACTTGCCCCTCATCAAGTCATATTGCCTACGGAGCGATTCGTCTGGAATGGACTTTTATGATTTTAGGGCAGTCGGCAGGTACGGCTGTGGCACTGGCACTAGACAATAAAACTACGATTCAAAAAGTAAATTATGGCCAATTGAAAGCCAAACTACTGGAAGATAAACAAGTATTGGCATTAGAGTAAAAAGAACAGGCAGTGCCCAAGTTCGTATTCGATTGATAATCAGGAGAAGCCGTAAAAATAATTGGTTGTATGACAATTTTTGTGGTAAAATGTTAACACAGAGTCTCTCAGAGATTAAATTAGAGAACCACAGAGAGCTAAAATCTTGATTATTAACAATATAATCTCTGCGGTTCTCTGTAAACAACTCGGTGGTTCTCTGTGTAATTGGTTAAACCACAAAATAGTACAGGCAATCAAATAATTTTGCAATAGTTTGTTAAGAAAGAAGGCGTTGGTATCTCCAGCGCCTTCTTTTTATATAAATCCAATAAATAAGCAAAAAAATCTTATTTCTCACTAAGTGTTTTTTTCGAGCAGAAACGTCTATCTCAAAACACGGGTTTAAATAAAACGTTTCCAAGAAAAAACTTATCTTTAGATAGAAAATGAGAATGGTCAAGCATACTATGGAAGAAGAAGATAAGGCGCAACCGATTTTTGGGAGGCATGAGCAGGTAAACCCCTCAACCAAACATACGGTGCTTGACCCCGAACGGATGATTAGAGTCGCATTTGAGACCAACCCCGACACTGGCATAGCGTTGTTGTTTCAGCAATATTATCCATTGTTATGCAGCCATGCCGTACGTTATGTTTCTTCCAAAGCCATTGCGGAAGATATTGTTTCCGATATTTTTTTCGAGTTTCATACACAGCATTTATACCGCACCATTACTACTTCTTTTCGGGCGTTTTTGTTTACATCGGTAAGGCACCGTGCTTTCGACTACGTAAGAAATGAAATGCGTCGAAATACTTCTTTAGACAATGCCACGCAGTTTTCGACAGCCACAACCTACGAGCCTGATTCCATTACTCAGTACGAAGAACTCTATCATGATGTCGAAAACGCCATCAATAGTATGCCTTTGAAACGCCGCCAGATCTATGTTATGCACCGTTTTGAAGGAAAAAAGTACCAAGAAATTGCCAATGAACTGAACCTATCTCTGCGTACCATTGAGGCTCATTTGTACCAAGCTATCCGTCAGATTCGGACTTCTTTGAAAGATAAGTGGCTGGCTATCATAGTGCTTATTGGTGGCGGATGGTTTTAAAGCAAAAAACAAAGTAAACTGTCAATCCACATCGCTAATTGTTATCGACGTTTCAACACGTCTTGTCTTTAAATCATTTCATCATGAAGATGCACATAACCAAAGAAATGCTTTTCAATTACTTCGCTGGTAGAGCTACTGTTTTCCAGAAGCAAATGGTGGAGGAATGGGTACAAAACGACGAAAATCGCGAGTTGTTTTATGCATATTTGGCTATGTGGGAAAGCGAACATCCACAGTACATGGCCGATGCCAACGCCGCCCTGGCTCGGCACCAAGAACGAGTAGGTGGCTATCAAGTCCAAAGACAAGAGGTAGAGACTTTGGAGTTATCTCCTCGGCGGTTGCCTTTGTGGTTTTGGGCAGCGGCGTCGGTAGTATTGATATTATTAGTGGGTAGTTGGCTATTTAGAGATGCTATTCAGTACCAAAACTACCATACCACTTATGGTCAAACCCAGCGCTTGACACTGACCGACGGGAGCCAAGTAGTACTCAATGCCAATTCGTCGCTTCGAGTGCCACGTTTTGGTTTTGGTCACCAAATCCGTGAAGTATATCTGACGGGCGAGGCTAATTTTTCGGTGACACATTTGCCAAATCATCAAAAGTTTATTGTCAAAACAGGGCAAGAGTTTGATGTGGTAGTGCTCGGAACCGAATTTGTGGTAAATACCCGACCCAAGGTTGCGAAGGTAGTTCTAAGCAAAGGAAAAGTCCAACTAAGGTATCAGGAAGGCAACAAACAAAAACAAATTGTGATGAAACCAGGTGACTTAGTTACGCTCAGAGAAGGGGGAAAAGTTAATTTACATCAAACCCAAGCTCCCCAAAACTACGCCGCTTGGCAAGATAATCGGTTTGTATTTGAAGAAACTACGTTGCAGGAAGTAGCCCAATTGTTTAAAGATAATTTTGGTGTAACTGTCGAAATCCCCGAGACCGAACTTGCTCAATGGACACTTACGGGGTCGTTTACGGCACACAATGCCGAAGAACTTTTAGAAACACTTACCGAGGCGGCCAATCTTTCTTACCAGAAAGAAGGGAAGAAAATAATCATAACCACCAATCCATAACCCTAACATTTTTTTAGAATGAAAAAAACAATACAAACCCTGTTATTGGGGGTATTGCTGGGAGGAGTACAGCCAAGTTTTGCCCAATTTTTGGCCAGTGCGCAAACCAACCACAGCAAAGATACCTCTCAAAAGCCCGCCCAGAAAAAACTCAAGGATGTGTTGCGAGAGCTTAAAGATCAGTATCGGGTAGATATTCTTTTTTTTGACCGCAACGTTGACGGACTCAATGTAATGAGCAATATAGTCAATCCTAATGCGAAACTGGAGCAAAATCTCGAAGCGCTGCTGAAACCTTTGGGGTTATATTACAAAAAGTCAAAAAATGGCGGCTACGTCATTACCGACAAACGTACAGAAAGGAGGTCGGAGCAAAATGCGTCACGATTTCCCGAAGGTGACGTTCCGTCCTCCCCAAAAGCCTTGAGCCAGTCCTCCCCCGCAACCATAGAAACACTCGCACCTGCTGTAGCTGAAACCAATCAGGTAGTGGATAAAATTGTCAAAGGTAAAGTAACCGATGCCGAAAAAGGAGAACTCTTGCCTGGGGTAAACGTGATTATCAAAGGAACTCAGCGAGGAACTACTACCAATCCTAACGGGGAGTTTTCGTTAAGTGTCCCCGACGACAATGCCGTTTTGGTTTTTAGTTTTGTGGGGTATGTATTACAAGAAGTGGTGGTGGGCAATCGCACTCAACTACCTATCGCTCTAAACGTTGACAACAAATCGCTGGAAGAAGTGGTGGTGGTAGGATACGGAACTCAGAAAAAGAAGGACCTGACGGGAGCCATCGCCAGTGTGGACATAGAAGCGACCCGATTGCAGCCCAACACCAATGCTTCCCAAATCCTAAGAGGAACAACGGCGGGGGTGCAGGTCATTGACAATGGCCGACCTGGGCAAGCAGGAACGATCCGAATCCGAGGAATCAACTCAATTTCAGCCAATAGCTCTCCCCTTATCGTATTGGATGGTATTATCTATGCAGGCGGGAATTTGGCAGACATCAACCCCAACGACATTGAAACCATCGACATTCTGAAAGATGCCAGTTCGACGGCCATTTATGGTTCTTTGGCTACCAACGGTGTGATTGAGATTACCACAAAAAAAGGAAAATCAGGCAAACCTAAATTTACGTTTACTACCTATTTGGGGGCGTCAGATTATGCTTTTTTGCCTAACTACCGCACACCCGAGCAGTACTTGGCCGCCCGCAAAGATGCCGAAGAAGCCGAGGGGGGAAGTGTGCCGTTTTCGGTGATTGAGCAAGCAAATATTGCCGCAGGAAAAACAATCAACCCTTTCCAAGAAATCAAACAAAGTGCTCCGATGTCGAATTATGAGCTCAATGTTTCGGGGAAAATGGATAGATTAAGTTACTTTTTTTCAGGAGCTTACACCGACTCTAAATCGCCCGTCAGAGGTGATAATTTTAATCGGTTATCGAGCCGATTAAACTTGGGCGTACAGGCCACTGATTGGCTCAAATTGGGCATCAATTCTGGGTATTCTTCCAGAGACAATTCAGGGGTAAGGGCCAGCCTTGTTCCAACTTCCTATTTGAGTCCTTTTGCAAGTTTATATTTAGAAGATGGGGTTTCGCCCAATCCCCTTCCACAAAACTGGGGCTTGGTGGCAAACCCATTGTTAGGAACGCTCCTGAATACCAACAAATCCATCACTAACATCCTATTTGCCAATGCCTACGCCGATGTAACCTTGCTGGAAGGCTTGACCTATAAACTCAACGGTGGCTACACCCGAACCGACTCCAAAACGTTTGCTTATGCGCCTACCTATGCCCCCACCAACCGCCTGGGTTCGGGTTCAAAAAGACACGGAGAAACCCAAAATTTCACCTTAGAAAACATAGTCAAGTACCAGCGCCGATTTGCCCAAGACCACAGCCTCGACTTGACGGTACTTTATGGTATTTATCAGTTATCCAATCAGTTTTCATTTTTATCAAGCCAAAATATTTTCAACGATGCCTTAGGCTACAATTCGTTGGAAATTGGCGAAGGCTACAGCATTGACGTAGGCGCGACCCAAAACCGTCAAATCTCGTCCATGGCACGCTTGGGCTATTCGTTGAAAAGTAAATACTTCTTTACTTTGAGTGTACGGAGGGACGGATTTTCGGCCTTTGGAGAAGGGCGTAAGTTTGGAACTTTCCCCTCGGTTGCTTTTAGCTGGAACGTGAGCGACGAGAATTTTATGAAAGATGTTAAAAAAATTGACTTCTTAAAACTTCGGGCATCGTGGGGGCGTAACGGCAACCGAGGCGTAAGTGAATATTCGTCTTTGAGCCAAGTTGGTCAGCGGAATTATGTTTTTGGAGACGGCCAGCCCGTATCAATCGGCCTAGTCCCTACCACGCTTGCCAATCCGAATTTGGGTTGGGAAACCACCGAAAGTTTCAATATTGGCACCGACGTTCAGGCTTTTTCCAGCCGCATCTCTGGCTCACTCAATTTCTATGTATCGAATACCTTCGACCTCCTCCTCAATCAAACGATTCCCAACACCAACGGCTTTGAGGTTTTCTTACGGAATATTGGCAAAACCAAAAACAAAGGATTTGAATTAGACCTCAAAACCAAAAATATTGAACGAGGCGATTGGGGATGGAATACCAACCTCGCTTTTTCGCTCAACCGAAACAAAATCGTTCAGCTCACGGGTAGGGACATCAACAACGACGGCATCGAAGACGATGACATTGCGAGCGGATGGTTTATCGGGCAGCCGTTGGGCAGTAATTTCGACTACGTATTTGACGGAATTTTTCAGCAAGGAGACGATTTGTCGCTGATCCCAGGTTCTAAGCCTGGAGATATAAAATTTAAGGACATTAGTGGCCCCAATGGCGTGCCTGACGGAAAAATTACGCCTTTAGACCGAGCGGTATTGCACAGCAATCAGCCTAATTTTATTTTGGGAATTACCAATATTATCAACTACAAGAAGTTCAGTCTGTCTTCTACCATCAATATCAGGGAAGGAGGTTACAGTTCAAACTCGCTCGTCAATCCAGGTTCCAACTTTTTTGACCAAGCCAATTTTCTCAATGTTCCGTACTGGACGCCTTCCAACCCCATCAATACCTATCCAAGAATCAACTACCGTAATCCGCTCGGCTATGGTTTTTACGAAAGCCGCAGTTTCACCCGATTACAAGACGTGTCGTTGTCTTACAATTTTTCGGATGCTTTCATGAAAAAGTTAAAGATTTCCAATCTCCAAGTGTATGTCAGCGGCAAAAACCTATTTACGTGGACCAAATGGAACGGCTGGGATCCTGAGTTTGGTGGAGGTGGCCGCGACCCAGGCAGCAATGGCCCCTTGCTCAAAACATTCATTGGTGGTATCAATATGTCATTTTAACATTCAGGAAACATGAAATCAACATATAAAGCGCTATTGCTTCTCTCACTTTTGGGTATGACCAGTGCCTGTAATGACGACTTTTTAAAAGAAGTGCCTTTGGATAGATTCAGCCCTGAGAATTTACTGACCAACACCGCAGGGTTTGATGCCGCCGTGGTAGGTTTATACGAAGGAGCACGTCAGGAGCACATCATTGCGTCCAACAATTTTGAGTACATGACCGTAGGAACCGACCAAACCCAATGGGGACGAAACGACTCGCGCGGAAATAAAGATTACAGTCTTCTCAACCCCAACTTAGACGCAACCATTGTGTATTGGGATTGGGCGTATAAAACCATGATTTTACGCGCCAACACCATTCTCGACGGTCTCAATAACCCCAACCTCAGCATTAAAACCGAAGACCTTAACAACATCAAAGGACAAGCTTTGTTTTTTCGGGCATATACCTACAATTTTTTAGCCAATATTTATGGCGGTGTTCCGATTGTGAAGCAAACTATCACCGAACCTAAATTTGATTTTGTAAGAAACTCTCGGCTCGAAGTACTCAATTTTGCGGCCAAAGATTTGGAAGAGGCCATCACTTTACTGCCGCTACAAGTCAAAGACGGCCGCATACCGCGAGCGGCGGCGTTTCACTTATTGAGCGAAATTTATATCTCAATCGGCATGGAGTCAAAAGATGCTTCCTTCTACGATAAATCCATCGGGGCGGCCAGCAAAGTGATTAATAAAGAAGCGGGTGATTATCAACTTATGACGGCGAGGTTTGGCGCGGCGGCTTCGCGGCCTGGCGATGTTTTTTCTGATCTTTTTGCCAACGGGCAAGTCAACTACTCGGCGGGCAACAAAGAGGTAATGTGGGCGTGGCAGTTTGAAAGCACCAACGTAGGCGGGAGTTTTTCGACTTCGTCTGCCAATAACAGCATTCGGTATTGGGGACCAGAATACGACCGATTACAAACGCCAAATCGCGTTTTGAATGTGGTAGCTGATAGCATAGGGCGAGGTATTGGCGTCAACTCACCTACCAACTACGCTAAATATGATGTGTGGACGTTGGACCCCAAAGATATGAGAAATTCCGTTTATAACATCCGACGCACTTTTTACTACAATAACCCTGCGGATAAAGAGTACTTTGGCAAGCCGATGATTGTCAAAAAAGCAGCTAATGGCAATTTGTTTGTGGCTCGTAACGACGGCACACTCACGACGATAGCCATTGATACATTGCGCCAATATTACCCTTATTTCCGAAAAATTGAGGGTTCTTCCATCAATAACGACATATTATCGGGAAATACGTCTAAAGATTTCAGCCGCATGAGGGTTGCCGAAACCTATTTGTTGAGAGCAGAGGCTTATTTTAGAAAGGGTGATTTGGAAAATGCGGCGAAAGACATAAATGTAGTGCGGGCAAGAGCAAAAGCTACCTTAATCAGTGCGACAAAAGTTACCGAAGACTTTATTCTGGACGAAAGAACGCGGGAGTTGATTGTGGAAGAGCCAAGATTGCGCACCTTGATTCGTATGGGTCGGTTGGTGGATAGGGTGAGAAAATACAATTCAGAGCCATCGGTAGCAAATGGCCCTTCATCGGGTAAAACAATCCAAGATTTTAACAAGTTTTGGCCCATTCCCCAGAAAGTAATTGATGCCAACACGGGAGCAAAATTTGAGCAAAACCCAGGTTACTAATCAATTAAATTTTACCCGCAGACCAACGCAGATTTAATACCGCAGAATGGCGCAGATGTTTGACCTTCAGCGAAAATCAGCGGTTTTAAAGCTCTGCGAATTTCTGCGGGGTAAAATTAAATTCTCAAGATGAATATGACACTCAACCGACGAACATTTCTAAAACAAACCTCCCTCCTCGCCGCTTCTTTGCACGTGGCGCTGGGAGAAACTTCCGCTGCGGTGCCTAAATCCATCATTTTGCGTTCGTCTTGGCAAACGGAAAACATTGGTGACATTGCCCATACACCAGGCGTGCTGACGCTTTTAGAAAAATATTTACCCGAAGTAGAAGTACGTCTTTGGCCTTCTAATGTCAAAAACGGGGTAGAAGAAATGCTGCGAAAGCGTTTCCCGAAACTACGCATCATCCAAACACCCGAGGAGATTCAACAGGCATTTACCGAATGTGTGTTTTTACTTCATGGCTCAGGCCCTTCGTTGGTAGCAAAGCAAGACGTGGAGCGTTGGCGCAAAACCACGGGCAAACCTTACGGAATTTACGGGATTACGTTTCCTGGCATTTATGGATTCCCAGAAGATCGGCAAAAGGTAACCCCTCTCGAAATAGAGCTCTTGACCCAAGCCCGTTTCGCTTATTTCAGGGATTCGGTATCCATGGAGTTTGCTAAGAAACACGGCGCCAACTGCCCCATCATGGAATTTTGCCCCGACGGCGCTTTTGCCGTGGATGTCCGAGACGACCAAACGGCTGATGCTTTTTTGCGGGAGCACGGCCTCGAAACGGGGAAGTTTTTGTGCGCGATTCCTCAAGTACGGTTTTCTCCTTGGTGGGAGTTGCCTTCCAAAAAGCAAAGTATCAATGAAGCCAAGCACGCCCACAACGAAAAAATGAAAGAGCAGGATAACGCCCCCATTCGGGAGGCAATCATTGCAGTGGTACGCCAAACGCCGCTCAAAGTATTGCTCGTGCCCGAAAATGCGACCCAAATGCGCATTGGGAAAGAAATGCTCTACGACCCACTTCCCGACGATGTCAAAAAGAGAGTGGTGTGGCGAGATAAATACTGGCTTACCGACGAAGCCGTGAGTACGTACATTCGTTCGGCGGGTTTGTTTGGACTGGAAATGCACTCACCTATTATGTGCATTGCGCAGGGAATCCCCGCCATCGTCTGTCGATTTGACGAACAGACTAGCAAAGGATATATGTGGCGTGACATCGGGCTGGGAGATTGGCTCTTCGACATGGACACGCCAAATGATGTCGCCAAAATTGTTCCTACGGTACTCGAAATGGCTAAGAACCCCAAAGCCGCAAAAATGAAGGTTAAGAAAGCCCAAGCGTTTGTGAAGCAACGGCAAGAACAAACCATGAATGTCTTGAAAAAGAATGTCTTTACAACCTGAAAAGCTCAACCCTGCCGACGTTCAAAACGTCGGCAGGGTTCCAAAACGTCGATAGCGTTTCATAAAAGATAAAAAACGAACTAGTCCCATGCCAACCACCCGTCGCTATTTCCTTAAGCTTTCTACCCTTGCCGCTTCTACTTTTCAGATATCTTCAGATGAAATATTGGATGCGGATAGTATGTCAAACGTATTAGCGAAAACCCCCACCATACTCCTTCGCTCGTCGTGGAACGACAACAACATTGGGGACATTGGTCATACGCCCGGCACTTTACGTTTGTTGGAAAGACATATCCCCGAAGCACAAATTATCTTGTGGCACGCCCAACCTCGGCCTGTCACCGAAGCATTGATTGCCAAGAATTTTCCAAAAGTAAAAATCGTGCATGGGGCGTTTTTCAACCAAGATGAAGGTTTGCAAGGAGAACTAAAAACGGCATTCGAGCAAGCCGACGTATATATTCATAACTCAGGAATGTCGATGAACTATGGTTTGTTCAATTATGAATGGACTGGAGTCATGTCCAATCTTGCTCCCTTTTATTATTGCCTCGAAAACAACATTCCTTTTGGACTTTACGGGCAGTCGTTCGATAAGTTTGCGCCACCCGCGTTATCACTTTTTCGGGATGTGCTGAGTCGTGCTTCTTTTATCTATTGTCGTGATACCGAGTCGGTCAAATTTCTGAAAGAGAATCAGTTCAAAACGCCCATTATTGAATTTGGCCCCGACGGATGTTTTGGCATAGACGTTCGAGACGAAGCCAAGGCGCTTGCCTATCTCCGTCAGGCAGGATTGGAAGAGGGGAAGTTTTTGGTGGTCGTAGTGCGTACCAATACGCCACATTTAAACGCGACGGGAAAAGGAGACATGATGAACCCCGCGCCAACCCCAGAGCAGCAGCAACAAGATACGCTACGGCTGGGCAAAGTAAAAGACCTAATCAATCAGTGGGTTACTACTACGGGTATGAAAGTTTTGATTGCACCCGAGGCGTTAAAAGAGACTAAATATGCCAAAACGATGCTTTACGACCAATTGGACGATAGCATCAAGGCCAAAGTCGTATGTCGCGAAACCTTTTGGAGTGCCGACGAAGCCATGTCGGTGTATGCCCGAGCGCACACGATGTTTGGAATGGAGCCCCATTCGCTCATTATGGGCTTAGCATTGGGAGTGCCTGTGGTTCATGCCCGTCCGCTCAAACACGGCCGTAAAGGGTGGATGTTTCGGGACATTGGCGTGCCCGAATGGCTTTTTGAAATCGACCAAGCGCCTGCTTCCGACATCACAGGGGCAGTATTAGCGATTTACAAAGAGTACAAAACGGCAAAAGCCAAAGCCCAAAAAGCGATGGATGTCGTCAGAAATCGTCAGAAAGAAACCATGCTGGTCGTGAAAAAACTGGCGCTGACTTAGCTAAGTAGAATTAAAGGCTTTAGCCTTGACTTTTTTAGTAACAATCAGGGCTAAAGCCCAATAAATTCTACCTCTTTTACTTCCCCAGCCTAAAGGCATGGGGTTTGAGGAGGTTCTAGATATATAATTATCCACATAAAAAACCAATCTCATGCCCCTCAATCGTCGTCAATTTATACACCAAACCAGCCTGCTGTCAGCAGCTGCGATGCTTCCTTTTTTGTCGCAAGCAACCCAGAAAAGCAACCCCGTATTACTCATTACGTCGGGTTGGCAAGATGTCAACATCGGAGACATTGCCCACACGCCAGGGTTGATTGGCTTATTGAAAAAACGCCTTCCCAAAGCCAAGATTATCCTTTGGAAAAAAAGCAAAAGTGAGATGGTAGAAACCATGCTCAATAAATACTATCCCGACGTAACGATTATTCACGGGGCAGTAGATAAGGAATTTGTACCCCAAACGGACGAAGTCAAACAGGTATTCCAAACGGCCGATTTTTTCCTTCATGGCTCAGGACCTTCCGTTGTTGCGGCCGATTATCTACAAGCCTGGCACAAGCAAACCCAGAAGCCTTTTGGTATCTTTGGTGTAACTACTCAGGATGTTTCGGCTTCGTTGAAAGAACTTTTACAACATGCTTCGTTCATTTTTACGCGAGAAACCGCCTCTATTCAAAAGCTAAAAGATGCGGGCGTACAAGGGCCGCACATCGCTTTTGCGCCTGATGCAACTTTCGTTTTGGAAATCCATGACGACCAAAAAGCCAATCAGTTTATTCAAGAAAACAAGTTGGAACATCGCAAGTTTATCTGCGTAATTCCCCGCCTCCGCGTGACGCCTTATTATAAAATCAGGCCCAGCGGCTGGAGTGAAGAGCGTATCAAGCAAGTCAACGAACTTAATGATAAATGGAAGGAAATCGACCACGCCAAAGTCCGTGAAGCAATGGTAGCGTGGGTAAGAAAGACGGGCAACAAAATCGTAGTTTGCCCCGAAATGACCTATCAAGTAGATATTATTGATGAGTTGTTGGTCAACCCATTGCCTGACGACGTCAAGCCATTGGTGGTAAAACACGGCTATTGGCTTCCCGATGAAGCCGCTTCGTTGTATGCCCACGCTCATGCTGTGTTGAGCTATGAGTGTCATTCCCCCATCATTGCGCTGACCAATGGCACGCCCGCTTTTTATTTACGTCAGCCGCAAGACACCATCAAAGGGCAGATGTATTATGATTTGGGGTTAAAAGACTGGACGTTTGAGATTGAAGAGGCCACAGGACAACAAATCACCGACAGGCTGCTACAAACGGTAGCGGATTATGGGGCAGCTAAAAAGAGCGTAACACAATCAATGGCAAAAGTACAAAGTCAATACAACGCCGCCTTCGAAGTTATCAAGCAAAAAGTGTAGTTTGCTGAGTCGGTCATGCAGTTTTGATCAATACGCCTTTGGATCACCTTTGAACATGTTGTACACCGTTTTAAAAATCACTTGGACGTCTAACAAAAGGCTCCAGTTTTCGATGTACCAAATGTCATAATCTACTCGCTTACGCATCAGACCAATCTCGTGGGTTTCACCTCGGTAGCCATTTACCTGCGCCCAACCAGTTATACCTGGCTTAACGCGGTGCCGAATCATGTAATTATCAATCAGTGGTAGGGTTTCTTCACTGTGCTTTGTGGCATGTGGACGAGGCCCCACCACTGACATACTCCCCAAAAAGACATTGATAAACTGCGGCAGTTCGTCCAAGTTGGTTTTGCGCAAAAACTGACCGACACGCGTCACCCGTGGGTCATTGGAAGTGGTTTGGCTAAAGCCTCCCTCCTTTTTGATGGTCGATGCGCCGTGATACATCGTCCTAAACTTCCACACTTTGATAATTTTCCCTTTTTGTCCCCAGCGACCTTGGATAAAAAACACTGGTCCCTTGGAATTAATTTTGATTGCAAGCGCAATGATTGGAAACAACCACGATGCTATCAATAACAAAAAAAGCACGCTAAAAACAGCATCAAAAGCGCGTTTTATTCCCTGCCAATAGTTCAAATCAAGCAAAGTACTTCGTACTGTTACTAATGGATATTGCCCAAACAGTTCAAACGAATACCGCGACGCATTAAATTGAAAGAAACCAGGAGTAAACTTAACAAGTATCCCTTGTTTATCTGCCCACTCAATGAGACCTGCTACGTAAATTTCGCTAAATTTTTGAATGGCAATCACCAATTCATCTACCTCATTTATGGGAGTAGATTGTAAAAAATTTAATGTCTCTTTAAGTACAACTTTATCATTCTTAACAAAATCATGAACGCGCGCACCCGCAATTTTATAGCCATAATGCGGTCTCTGCTTTACTAAATCAATAAACTCGTGTACGGCAGCAAAATCACCAACAACTACTACATTTTTTTGATTGGTGCCTTTCATGTGCCAACGATTTCTTATTTGGCGGATTACGTACATTTTTAGGCCAATCGTAACTGTCAAAGAAACTGAATAGAAAATCGTAAAACTACGGGCGTAGAAATGGTCATTTAATAAAAATAAAGAAATAGCTAAAGCAACAAACTGAACAAATAATGTAAGAAACAACGGCAGTAGCTCCTCAATAAAAGACGCCATCCGAAAATCTTGATATAACTTACTTACTTTTGAGGAGAAATACCAACCCAAAACAAGCCCTCCAACAATTAGAATATCTAATTGCTTTAATGCTCTCTCGTAAAAAAAAGAACTAAATACATAAACAATCCCAATAATAGCAAAATCCGCCAGCAATCGAAGGTGACTTTTTCGACGCCGAATACGGTAATTGGGAGACGGAGCATGTGCGTTAGAAATAGACATAGTCTCAACAATCACGAAAAGTATGAAATAGGAGTAATTCTAGGTAGAAGCCAGCAGTTGCTTTGAAGACTCATTCACCATCCAGTCGATTACTCGGCTTATTCCTTCTTCAAATTCAACCTGAGGAATATAGCCCAGTTCCTGTTGGGCTTTTGAAATGTCAGCCGCTGTTTGCCGCATATCACCTGCTTGCTCTGGCTTATAGGTACGTTGGCTTTTCTTTCCAACCTGTTTTTCAATCACTTCAATGGTTTCCAAGAGGCTTGTAGTACTTAGCCCAGCGATGTTATACACATTAAACCCTTGAGGCTTATCCATCGCCTTTAGAAACGCATTGACAACGTCTGAGATGTAAGTATAATTTCGGATGGATTGTCCATCGCCATAGACGTCGATAGGTTGTCCTGCTTGAATGTGCTCAATAAATTTTCGGATGGCCATTTCAGGGCGTTGCCTTGGGCCAAAGACCGTGAATAACCGCAAACAGGTTACTTCAAATTGGTGGAGTGAATGATAGGAATAAGCGACCAACTCTGCCGCTCTTTTTGAGGCAGCATAGGGTGAAATCGGCTGATCTGCGGTGTCTGTTTCTTTAAATAAACGCGCCGAACTATTGCCATATACCGACGACGACGACGCCATGATGATTCGACGAACTCCTGCGTTTCGCATCGCTTCTAACACCGACAACGTTCCGTTTACGTTAATTTCAAAAAACTTTTCGGGCTCCATTACCGACGGTCTTACACCCGCATACGCCGCCAAATGAATCACCAGTTTACATTGGTAATCCACCAAAAGCTGTTGCACAGCCGCTTTATCACGAATATCTCCCTTGATAAAAATAAAGTTGTCATACTGTGCCAACGTACTAAGGTTCTCACGCTTCAACGCCGAACAATAGATATACTCGTCAAGGTTGTCAATACATACTACTTGATGTCCTTGCTGAAGTAATTGTTCCGAAAGGTGGGAGCCAATAAAACCAGCACCACCCGTTATCAAAATGACCATGCTTACTGTCGTTGGTTGTGAGAAGTATAAATCTGACGAATGACGTATGTTTTTTTACCCTGCGATTCAAAAAGCGACCGCATAACTAGCTCGGCTACAATGCCCATCCCCAACAACTGAACCCCTGAAACGGAAAGAATCAGCGCAGCCGTTGGCCAAGACGCCAAACTAACCTCTGGCCGCGCCACCAGCGTACACCCCATGTATAAGCACGCAAAAAACGCGCCCACAAACATCCAAATCGCTATTTTTCCAAAAAAATGAATGGGTTTTAGCAAGTATTTTTTCATAAAATATACCCAAACCAAATCACTAAGTACTTTACTGGTTCGTCCCAAATTGTATTTGGACGTCCCCGCAATTCGCGGACGGTGCTTTACCAGCACTTCGGTCATTTTTGCTCCTTCCAAGGCAGCAAGTACTGGAATAAATCGGTGCAACTCTCCGTACAAAGGCAACCTTTTCGCCAAAGATGCTCTAAATACCCGCAACGTACTTCCGTAGTCTTTGCAGTGTACACCCAATAGATGACGAATAAGCCAATTGGCGATGATACTTGGCAGTTTTCGGGTGGTAAAACTATCTTTTCGTTTCAACCGTACGGTAGCAATCATGTCATAATCACCTTGTTGGGCTACGGTAAGCAAGGCAGGTATGTCCGCAGGGTCGTTTTGCAAATCACCATCCAAAGTCACAATATACTCTCCTGATGCCGCGTCTATGCCCGCCGCCAGCGCCTGACTTTGACCATAATTTCGCTGAAAATCAATTACTTTCAGGCTTTTGTGCGTAATATTTTTCAGTTCCAAAAGCGTATTATCCGTTGAGCCATCATTGACGTAAATAATTTCGTAGGAACATCCACGCAAGGCTTCATCTATTTCAACAATCAAAGGACGAATGTTTTCGGCCTCATTAAATACACAAACAACAACCGATACAAGTGGAGCTGGGTGGGAATGCGAATGCGTCATCATTAAGGTGCTAGGTCGAAGCGGACTATTTTGGCAGGGCACTCTGGATAAAGCGTCAGCCTGGCGATTTCTTTGTACTTTTCGCCCGCCAAGTTACTAGAATCAGCCAAGTAATACACTCCTTTCTCTTTTTTAAAACTGATGGGAAGAACTTTCCGCCGCGTAGCTTCGATGTGAAAACTGTTGACATCCGTCGAGCCATCGTCGCCAATCGTCGTTTTATAACTCTTCAAAGGCAAGGCATTCCCCGCCGCGTCTAGGGTCATCAGCGCTGCCTTTACATTGTCTTCCAAGTACCGTTGCCGCTTGGCTTCTCGGGGCGGAACAAACAAAAAATTAAAGGAAATACGCGCCACCAACAAAAACACCACAAAAATATCTAAACGGTATTCTTTTTGACCAAAATACCACCAACTCAATACGCCAAATATCCCACTTGAAGCCAAACAAGCGCCCAACACGTAAGGCAGTTTTCGGGTAGCTTCAATGCCAAATGCTATCCAAATCGCAAAAATTGTCACGCACATGACGCCCCCCATAAAAAGCTCTACCCAGCGGCGTTGCCAGTTTCCTTCTTTTTCGTAATAAGTCACTACTACCAACGTAAAAAACAACGGAAGAAGCATCAACGTATAACGCGCATACACTTGCGGCGACACCCAGTAAACCAGCACATTAGCCCCAAAAGTAATGACACAAAACCGCAAAAAGGAGTCCATCGGGCTTGCGTATCTTCGCAACGAAGCCAGTGCCGCTGACCACGATTTTTGAGGAGTTGAGGGGTAAAACAAGAGAATAAACAACGTAAAAGGCAAAAAATGAAAGATGTATTCAAACGGAAAGGTGAGTATATGAAGCACCGTAGCGGTCACGCCAAAAGCCACACCCGTCCGTTTTACACTTTCGTCCCACAGTACATACATTGCTTTTTGAAGCGGAAAACCAAACGCAGCAATGCTCAGGGCATAATACGTTCCCACAATGCCGAGAAAAACCGCTATTCCCAAAAAATGAGCTGGATACCACAACACACGCCACTTACGCTGATACCCCAGCCAAGCCACCAATGTCATCCCCTGAAACACCAACGAAGGCAATCCTTTCATTAGAAAACCCAAAGCACAAATGACATACGAGTACAAAAACAATAAGCCATATTTTTTGCGTTTGTCATACTCATAAATCACCATAAAGGCCGTAAAAGTCGCCCAAGAATAGGTAATATCAATCAGCCCATAAAGGGTTTCGTAAAAAAGTACTCGTCCGTTAACAAGTTGCAGCAAGGCTACCATGGCCGCTATTTGGTAAGGTACATACCGACGTAGCCAGTAAAAAATAGTGAATGAAAACCCAATCACCGACACCGCCATAGGAAACCGAAGACTCCACGAAGAGTAATCGCCCCAAAACCGAAACGAGGCCAAAATCAACCAGTTATAGAGCGGCGGTTTATTAAAGTAAAGCTCCCCATTTAGAGTAGGTGTCAAATAATTGCCCGTCAAATCCATCTCCAACGCCACCAGCGCCCGTCGCGCTTCGTCGGTTGACATATCCAACGGAATGTAGCCTAAATGCGAAAAAAGGGCAGGTATTGCCAAAACTATAGCCAACAAATGCCATTTATTACTTTTTGCAATACTCATCCGATTTTATTTTGATGACCCTGTCTCTACATTACTCCCAACAATTGTCAGCAAAATTGCAAAAATTAACGTATCAGTAAATAAAAAACCTCTCAGAAGTCTTACAACATTTGAGAGGTTAGTAATCAATGTGGATAACCTAAAATCTAATATGCTTGCGGTTCACCTTTCATCATATTATACACAGTTTTAAAAATCACTTGGACGTCTAACAAAAGGCTCCAGTTTTCGATGTACCAAATGTCATAATCTACTCGCTTGCGCATCAGGCCAATCTCGTGGGTTTCGCCTCGGTAGCCATTGACCTGCGCCCAACCAGTAATACCTGGCTTCACGCGGTGCCGAATCATGTAATTATCAATCAACGGTAGGGTTTCTTCACTGTGCTTTGTGGCATGTGGACGAGGCCCTACCACCGACATACTCCCCAAAAAGACATTGATAAACTGCGGCAGTTCGTCCAAGTTGGTTTTGCGCAAAAACTGACCGACACGCGTCACACGTGGATCATTGGAAGTGGTTTGGCTAAAGCCACCCTCCTTCTTGATGGTCGATGCGCCGTGATACATCGTCCTAAACTTCCACACTTTGATAGTTTTCCCTTTTTGTCCCCAGCGACCTTGGATAAAAAACACAGGGCCTTTGGAGTTAATTTTTATCGCCAGAGCTATTATCGGAAACAACCAAGAGGCAATCAACAACAAAAAACATACACTAAAAACAACATCAAAAGCGCGTTTTATTCCCTGCCAATAATTCAAATCTAGCAACGTACTTCGTACGGTTACCAACGGATATTGACCAAATAATTCAAACGAATAGCGGGACGCATTTAACTGAAAAAAACCAGGTGTAAACTTAACAGGCACCCCTTGTTTGTCGGCCCATTCAATTAAACCTGCTACGTACGTTTCACTAAATTTTTGGACAGCAATAACCAGTTCATCTACTTCATTAATTGGGGTATTTTTTAAAAAATTCAACGTTTCTTGTAAAGTTAATTTTTCATTTTTGACAAAATCATGGGCGCGTGCACCTGCAATTTTATAGCCAGATTGTGGCTTTTTTTGAATCAAGTCAATAAATTCATGAACAGAAGAAAAATCTCCTACAACTATTACTTTTTTTTGGTTTATACCTCGTGCATACCAGTACAACAATAAACTACGAGTAAAATACATTTTAAAACCAATAGTAACCAGCAATGTAGTAGCGTATATTACTGTAAATATTCTTGCATGAAAATGATCATCTAGCAAAAACAATGAAATTGACAATGCAACCAGTTGAACAATTAGATTAGGCAATAAGCTTAGTAATTCATCCGTAAATAGTGAAAATCTAAAGTCGTCATAAATTTTAATAAATTTACTCGAAAAGTACCAAACCAGCAACAAACCAATGATAATGAGTGCATTTATTTGGTTTAACTCTCTTTGACAACAAAGTGTACTAAATACATACACTATCGCTATGACTATAAAATCACTTAATAACCTTAAATGATTTTTTCGGCGCCTGATGCGAAAATCAGGCGAGGGAGATAATACATTCAATACTGACATCGTCTTCCAATTTTAAAACTTCTATTTCTTGCAATACTCGTCCGTATCAATCCGTATCACCCAATCGGCTTTTCGGAGGGTGTAGGCATTTTCGCTAAAAGAATAGTAGCCTGGCGCAGGTCCAACTTGAAAATCGTAGGTTTTGCCAACAACCAATAAATCAGTAACAATGCTGAAAGACGTTTGACCCGATATATATTTCATGCTTGGCAAGTTTTTCCATTGCAGCGTTCCCGTTTCCCGAAATCTTCCAAATAGCTCTCGGGTCGGAAGTTTGGGCTCATCCAGCGCCTTGCAAGGAAACTGTAACGTAATACGCACTTCTCCTGACTGTAAACTTGATGGCACCTTAAACGCCGACAAGTCAATCGTTTGAGCAGTGGCCGAACAAGGATCTACTGCACTTGAAATCCCAATGGCCGAGCTTTGATTGTCATAAACTTTCAATTTCACCTGTCCTCCTGACTCTAAGTTGCTGATTTTTATCGAGCTACCGCTACTTATTTTGGACTGAAATGACTTCAAAATGGCGTTTGTAGTGGCATTAAGCAATTCACAATCATATACCCGATCGCTCACTGGCAAGCTGCTTTTTACCGTAAACGTCAGCGGAGTGGCACACTTGGTAGGCGGAGCTTTGAACGAAGTGAGGTCGATTTCTTGGGTAGTGGTGGTACATGCCGCCAAACCAACTGACTGGACAGTAGCTGTACTAAACAAATCCATTATCCGTAGTCGAACCGTTTCGTCGCTGTACAAGCCATTGATACGAACAATGTCACCGTTGTTGGCCGTGGACTGGAATTTTTGCATCGTACCGTTGGTCTTGGCATTAATCACCTCAAAAGTGTATTGGTGCGAACTGTTGGGTAAACTGCTTTTTATTCTAAAATTTAGGGTCGAAGCACAACGAGGTGCGGGGGTTTGAAACCCTTCGAGAACCAGTAAATACGTGGTATTACTGCACGCTTCTACCACGGCAGAAGTGGCAACTGTCGCGCTAACTATATCAAATATACGTAACTGAATCGGCCCCGTATTGTCGTACAACCCATTCAGACGAATAAAATCTCCGTTGTTGGCCGTCGATTGAAAAACTTGTAAACGATTTTTGGAATCAGGTTTTATTACTTCAAAAGTATAAGTACGATCGCTGGCGGGTAAGGTACTTTGTATCTTAAAAATGGGCGACGCTGTACAACGCTGCGGGGGAAGTTTAAACGAACTAATATCCAACGGCTGTACGGAGGTGGCACAAGCATCTACCAATTCCGAAATTGCCACGGCACTACTCACAATGTCCGATATTTTCACCCGAATTTTTTGGTCACTGTCCAAACCATTGAGTCGAATCACCTCCCCATTGTTGGCCGTCGTTTGAAAACTTTGAAGGGTTGCATTCGTTTCGGCATTGATAACGACACAGTTATAACGGTAGTCGCTTGGTGGCAGGTTGCTCTTTATTTGAAAACCTGGCCCCGTCGTACACTTGATAATCTGTTTTTTGAACGACGACACATCCAACACTTGTTCGGTACCACCACATCCATTGATTACCTCTGAAGTAACCGTAGCCGAGCCCAAAGCATCCGTGATTCGAAGACGCACGTACTGGTCACTCTCTAAACCGTTCACCCGAATTACCTCTCCGTTATTAATCGTCGATTTGAATACTTGTAAACGAGTATTGGTGCCGTCGGCGAGTACTTCACACTGATACTGCACATCGGTGGCGGGGAGGCTACTTTTGATTTTAAAACTCGGCCCCTTTTCACATTTTTGCTTGGTAAACCCTGCCACCCAGAGCGATAAGTGGGGAAGGTCAGCTTCGTAAGCCAAACTTCCATCTGTTGCTTTTACTACTTTACCAAAGACCTCCGTTTGCCATGTATCTGTCGCTGCGTCGTAGCTATACAGTGGGATTTCATCTCTCTCCTTGATCAATCGCCGTTCTTGCGGATGGTAAAGCTGTGAAGAGACTGAAAACCGAACTTTGATGGGGCTAGTCAAGGATTTGACAAGACGAAACTGTTCATTGTAAATTTGCAGCAAAAAAGCCCCCGCCAGTTGCGTAAACTGCTGGTTATTACCCACTCCGCTACCATCTTTGAGCAGAGGGCGGGCAATGGTAGCGTTACTAATGGGGTTGATTAAAAAATTATCATGCGGTTTGGTAATGTCCACTACCTGAAATCGGGCCGTTAAAGTCCCCGCAATTTCTTTGCCCACCGCATCTTTTACGATGCTTCCTTGCGAAACCGTGGCTTTGACTTTTGATTGAGCAGCCCCCAAAAGTTCAGGGGTTTCGAGTACCCAATCAGCGTCGATTCGACCCGCATTGCTGCTCGACCGTTGGGAAACGTTTACTTTCGTATTGACTGCCTCTTGGGGTTGAAAAACCAACGTAACCGACCGTTGCTTATCATCCCTTAATTCAACAGGCAACACCGCATCCAACGCTCCCCGCGATTTTACTACCACCGTAAAACGTAACGGATTTTGCGCGGTAGGCCGTGACCCCAAAGAATCTATCGACAAAAACAACGTCCCATCACCCGTCAATCGAAACTTCTTAGTTTCTACCGTCGTAATCACTCTTCCCGCATCAGGCCCCGTAATGAGTACTTGGGCATCGGTAGGCACTTCCAATCCGCCTTTGGTGTAGTACTGCACATCCAACGCCACTGGAAATGGCTTCTTGAACCGCAGCTCAAAGCCATCTAAGGGGTTTTTACACGCCCACAGAAAACAAATGAAGAGCAAACAAAACGCCGAAATGCGGTACATTATTTTTGAGTTTTTCTAACGAGCGAATACGAAATAACAAATTGGAGGTTGGGTAAAAACCGATACCCCCGCATGTTGCGCTCTATCATGGGGAGTTGTTCGTCGAGGGTGGTAGTTTCTAAAAACCCTTCGTAATCAGCGCTTAGTTTAGGTTTGCCCAAATAATAACATCCTAACTCAAACCCAAAGCCCCAACGGCGTTTGGGAACTGAACGCCCCATGCCCATGCCTGCGTAACCCACCACAGAAGACCACCGAACGCGTAGGTCGATGGTGCCAAACTCTTCGGGTTTCATTTGGATACCGCCTAAGTCAATGGGGCTCAAAGCCTTGAGCTGAACACGCACGTCAGGCCGCCAAGTGTAGCCTGCCCCTGCCGTTAGGAAGAATGACGAACGACGAAAAGGCTGCCATTTGACCGAACTTTGCACCAAGCCAATGACAAAATCGGGGCGAAACTCAACGATGGAACTGTCGCCCAAGTCAATTTGGTGCTGTTTTTTGTAGCTAATGTAGCTCCCTCCCACGCGTACTACCCACTGCGGATGCTTGGGTAACCGCCAAGCGCCTTGTACCCCTACCCCCGTCACCCCCGCATATATACTCACCCCCTGCGGCCACCAACGCGGTGACGCCTTTTCATCATCGGACGACGCCAAGGTTTGGTAGCCACCCAAGAGCAGTAAAAAAGAGAGAAGGTGTTTCATTTTTTAAATTGACGATTCAAATACCACTGGTGATACTGCCGCAACCGTTGGTCGAGTTGGTAGCCCGTTTGGTAGCGTTCACCAATGCGATAACCTCCTGCGTACAAATATTCCCAACGAAACTCCTGTCCAGTACGAAACTGAAACTTCTTGGTCTGGATAATTTTACCAAAAGGAATTGGCACGGCAAAATTAAACCCAGCAGTTGCACCGTTTTGAGTACCAACGGCAAAAAGCCCAATTTCAACGTTGGAATACTGCCGAATAAAATCGAACCGAAGTCCTTTATCTCCGTACATAAATTGCCCTGCGGTTGCTTTTAAAAGTAAATCCAGCTTCTGAAAACGGTACTCGACATCCACCAACGCCAATAGTTTATCCATTTTCTCGTAGTACAAACCGCCACGGGGGTAATAATACATGCCTGTTAGGCCAAGTTCGACCCCGTACGACCAAGCGCTCTTAAAATCCATTTGACGGTACTGAAGGTTAACCCCATACTGATCGTTGTGAAATAAGCCCACCGTGGCACTCATAAAATGGTTGTTTCTCTTGTAAAACTGATTTATAAACAGCGGGGCGGGGCGGATTATTTGGGGGCGATTGTCTAAGTCGTTGGTGAGCGGAAAAAGAATCCCAAAATTAACACTCAAACCCGCCCATAAATACAACTGACTTTGAAGCATAATGCTGGTGTTGCTCCGAACTGGATAACGTTTGTTTCCAAATTTCCCCCAAAAAACGGGCTGAACCCAAACGTCAAATTTGTAATTTCGCTGGAGGGGAAAGCGATAATTGTTGGTAATTTTTTTTTGTTCAATGGCTGTAATAGGTCGGACGTCAGCAATGGCTGAAAAACGATAGGTAGCAATGGGAATACCTTGAAAAAGAGGGGTGTAAGCAATAGAATCGTTGGGAGTAGCAAGAGTTTTACTTAACTCTACCATTCCCTTCAAGGGGTTTCGGTACAAACGCTGCTCATAATAAAAGTGGTTTTGTTGTTGGCTCACATTTTCGAACGCAACCGAAAGAGGTTTTTGCTGGGAATACCCCCTGATGCAACCTAACAGTACCAGCATCCCTAAGCGTAAAAATCGAATCATGGGTTACTTCTTTTTGAAAAAAGTGGGAGCTTTTAAAAGATTGGTGTTCAGCGACGTTCCAAACATCACTTGGTCGCCATTGAGCAGACCTGCTTGTAGCGTCCATTTTTTAAAAAAGGTAACGTACCCTCCGATGTTGACGTGCTTTGAGTCATACTCAGCCATGAGACCCGCTTTTTTCCTAAAGTGAAGAATCGCACCTCCGAAGGGGCCTTCGAGATAGTGGTTTGGAAACCGCCAAGTACTTTTTTTCTGCCACTTAAAGCCCGTTAAAAAAGAGTCATTTTGAATAGTAGTTCGATCTCGGAATATAAAATAGGGGCTTCCTAATCCAGCTGTTAACTCTAAGTCAACTAACTTACCCAAGTTGAAGTTTTTAGTGGCGACAATCACGTGGGTTAACATAGCTCCATCGACCGTAAAAGGGGCTGACATGATAATTGCCACAGAAGGACGCTTTTTAGTTTCCCTGAGTAAAAGGTACCGAATGTCCATGTTGCGGTCTCCTATTCCTTCACTTACATTTCTCTTCGGTGAGTCAAGCATTTGTAATAAAGTCAGGCTTAGCTCTAAACGAGGAAGAATGGCTAAATGAGCAAACAAAATTTGTTCGGGATTTTTTTTAGGACCTCTAAGCCCATAATGAATGGGATTATAGTTATAGCCAAACCGAAAGTCTCCGTCTTTTAGTTCGAGGGCTGAGGGAACGTACAGCATTCCAGGCTTCCCCGATAAGTTGGTTTGGGAAAAAAGGCGAAGAGAAAACAGGAGCAGAACAAGTACACCAACGATGTACTTGTTGCTCCCATTCTCAACCATTTTCATACGTTTCGTTTGCACTTTTATTATTTATCCTTGATTGTGACAACTTTCAATTACGGCAGTTTTGGCATCATTTGCTTCTTTTAACGCCTTTTGATAATTGGCATTTACGGCGTCATCATTGGTTTTTTTTGCCGCATCTGCTGCCGCTTTCGAAGCCGTGACTAATTCCGTACAAGCTTTTCCTTCAGCCGACTCTAAGCTGTTTATCACTGTTAAATTCCCCAACAAAGCAAGGGCATTGAGGGCTTCCAATAAACTGGCCGTTTCTTCCCCCAAAACCGACTTGGCGGCGGCGATATTGGCGGCAGCAGTAGCGTAGGCTGCTTGCGCCCCGTCGCGGAGGGGCTTGTATTTGTTGGTTACCCCTGTTTTACAGGTAGTTTCTTGCGCCGTCAAACCACTTGTCGCTGTAGTATAGGCGCTTTGCGCACGCGCTAGTTCATCCGCTCTGGTCTTATCTAATTCCGCCTTTTTGGCATCAAACGCCTCTTGCCCTTTGGCAATGCACTCAGGTGATGCGTTGATTCCATCGATACCGTCGGTATGGGAAATGCCTTCTACGCCTCCCGTACGGGCTGGAATGGCTTTGCCGTTGACCGTAGGCAATGTAAACGTGGGCAAGTAGGCTTTCAGCTTTGGATCGGCGCCAGCTTTATCCAAGATGCTTTTAAGGTCGGCAGGAAGTGCCCCTCCACTAGCTACGGTGCTGATAGTAGCAGGCGTAATCGTGGCGAGTTTGGTTACTTCAGCGGGCGTAATCGCGGCCTTCACCTCACTGGCGGCGGTGGTTACGGTGGCAGGTACTGTCCCCGTGCTGGCAATGGAGGCAACTCCGCCAGACACGGCGGTGGCTTGGGCCGAAGGTGTGACGGTAGCAGGCGTACTGGTGACAGGCGCGGGCTTGGTCAACGTCACCGTGTCCATCTTGACACTTGTTAGTTCTTCTACCAAGTCAGCATCGGGTTCCAGGGGATCCCCTTTTTTACAATTGTACATCACCGCTGTCAGGGCGAGTAAGTACACAATCAGTGAAAATGAGCGATTTTTCATTGTGAATAAAATGGTTGATTAATAATTATTTTAGGGAATCGTGTTTCAAAAAATAAGTGGGTATTGAGAGATAACTTTAATCGCGTTAGGCTAGGATAGATAGGACAAATGCTAAAGGTAGTATTCGATAATGCTGCGTTTGGGAGGGGTAGGGGCACTAAATAGCGTAAGTCGGGTTTTTTCGAGCAAGAGTAAATAGAGAAAATACGTATTGGTGACAAAGTACCGTTTGAACAACCGACGGGGATTGCACAGCATACGAAACAACCACTCCAAACAAACGCGTTGCATCCAGCGCGGCGCGCGGCGCTCTACCCCTGCCATCATCGGAAAGGCGGCACCCACCCCAATCATGACGGCGTCAATTTTTCCTTTCATACTCGCCATCCAGCGTTCTTGTTTGGGGCAGCCCAACGAAACCAGTACGAGGTTGGCGCCCGAATCATTGATCATTTGCTCGTACGAAAGCGTTTCTTCATCGGTCAGTGCCCGATAGGGCGGGGAAATCATGCCCGCAATTTCGAGTTGAGGAAAGTCAACGCGGCATTTTTCTCGGATGGTATCCAGTACCTCTTGGGTACAACCGTAAAAAAAGACCTTCAATTTTCGCTTTTCGGACTCACGCAAAAGCACGGGCATCAAATCGGGTCCCGCAATTCGTTCTTGCTTTAGTTGGTACAGCCACCGAAGTGCCAAATTGAGCGGCATCCCGTCGGGCGTGACCATATCCGCTTGGGCTACGGCATTGGAAAAATCCTTGTTGCGGTACGATTCCACGCAAGTGTGAACGTTGGCCACGCACACGTACGACGACGTGCGTTTGGCTGCTAGCTCAAAAATCGAATCAACAAAATGAGAGTACCCCCCAAGGTTAAGGGGGATGGTCAACAACCGAGTTTGTTGCATTAGCATAGTAAAACAGGTTATTAGGTGTGACAACTAGTTTTATACAAAAGCACAGCAGTACCTGCCTGCTTGAAAAAGCAGATTTAACAATGAGATATAAAGGGGACAGAGAAGTAGTCGGCTAGACTAGTTCAGTTGATATTGGGGAAGCGTTAGATAAACATTGCTGATAAAGATGTACCATCTGAAGCGCTTTGGCCTCCCATGAGAGTTCACGTTAAAGTTATAAGAGCTCTTTAAGGATATGTCTATTGCTCACTACTCTAACTAATTGAAAAGCTTACAACCAGTCGTTTAATGTTGTTTCCTCATACAATAAGTCGGGAATATAGTCCGTCCAATTGTTTGCATACTATTTTCGGACTAAAGGTTGTTTCTGCTAGTTGTTTTGAAGCATCTGATACTTGATTTCGTAACTGCTCATCTTCAATCAATAACTGCATAGAACAGGCTAACTGATGAATATTACCAGGCTCAAATACTAATGCGTTTTTTTTGTTGCGTAATACATCGGATAACCCACCTACAGATGTAGTCACAACTGGAAGTCCGTAAGCCCAGGCGTCCAGAACAGCCATAGGAAAACCTTCAGCATAACTAGGTAAGCAAAAAATGGATGCTTGCTGAAATGCTTTAGATTTTTCTTCTCCATTAACCCAACCTAAAAAAATTATTTGGTTGTCAATTTTTAAATCTTCCGCCAATTGCTTCCCCTGTTCTACTTCCCCGTTCCCAGCAAATATAATGTTCCACTCGGGGTAGTTTATTGCTATAGAGGAAAATGCCTTAATTAAATCGCTATAGCCTTTTCTAGCACTAATCGTTCCTGCGTATAGAATGTTTTTTTGCTGATTATATTTTTTTGAATAATCGGGCTTACTACATGGATTATATAGTACTTCAATTTTATTAGATAAGCAAAATGTTTGGTTTAGTTCTGTTTTCCAGTATTCGGATAAGACAATTACCATATCAGCCTTTTCAAACAAATATTGATAAAGAAACCGAAAGCGGCTATTTATAGTTGTATCGGGCGAAAAAGCGTGAAAATGAACGATTACCTTTTTCTTGAACAATTTAGCAATAAACAGAAATGGAATTTTGCGTAAAGCCGACGGTGGTTCACTGGTATGTATATGCACTAATTTGTACTGGTGTACAATAAACACGAACTTGGTGAATGCTTGTAAAAAGTAAATAAATTTTATCACAAAGCTCTTATCTTGGTGTGTCTCAATCCACATACAATGATATTTTTTCCATTGCACCCCTGTTTCGTGAGCTTTTACCACTGAGGTAATTCCACCACGTGTTTTGCGAGAGGTAGCTATAACTAAAACTTTAGGAAGTTTTATAATCATATTTTATGCCATTTTTTTTATTATTTTGGCAGGAATTCCAGATACAACACAATTATCTGGAATATCTTTTACTACTACTGAATTAGCTCCGATTATAACATTATTTCCGATTGTAACTTGTCCAAATATTTTTGCACCAAGACCGATGTAACAATTATCACCAATTATTACCCAACTTCCGTCATCTTCTAAATTTTTATTTCCGATTACAACTCCAGGTAGAAGCGTACAGTTTTTTCCAATTTTACAGTTCTTTTTCACGTGTAAAAAATCACCTGTGTGATATATCCTTAAACCAGGCCCAATAGTATTTGGATAAATAGTAAATCTTAATTTAAAACCTAGGCGTTTATATTTAAAAAAATGATACAAAAAAAACAATTTATTTCTCTCTGTATTCATATAGTATTCAACATACCTAAGATGGCGCTGGTAATGGTAGATATACCAAACCTCGTTATGAAGAAGCCAATCTTTAATAAATGGCTTTCGACAATTGAATCGCTTTAAGTCTTCTGTTAAGTAATATTTTAAATATGTCTTATTATTAATCATAAGTACTTAACCTTTAGATAAAAGGCGAATTAATATTATTTGTCTATACTTAGCTAGCATTATAAAAATCCTATGTTTAAAAGGTAGATGATTGCATGGATAACGGTTAATTACTTCTCTTAAGTATTCATCATCAAGTATGTATTTAATTTCCTTATTACTATTAACAGTAGTTAATACCATATTTCGTACATATCCGATGAATAGTCTGTCAACTGCTAAGGTTATACGAGTTTTACAAAAAAATTTCATTTTAAATAATATTATCAGTAATTCTTTATGCAACAACTTGTATTTGTCAAATCTATCGCTACGATACATTTTTGATAATGAAGTTTGATTTTCGCAATAATAATAATAATATTTATTTGTATAGGCAATAATATTAGTAAGCGGTAAAAGTCGTATATGGAAGATAAGGTCTTCTGAAATCAACTCTCTTTCCGAGGGAAAAATAACATTATTTACCTGAATTATGTAATTCGAATAAATAGCTTTCCATACAGACATAGTGTATTTTCTATCAATAGGATAAGTTGGCTCAGAACCAATCATATCCATTAAAAATTTACTTATATCGTTACTTCCATTAAATATTTTAGGCTCCTCCACTTCACTTTCTTCTTTTATAATTCCTGTAGTTGAATACTTATAAAAGTTACAAAATACAATATCTGCACAGTTACTTTTTGCTTCTTTATATAGTTCCTCGTACATGGTTTCTTTTACAAAGTCGTCCGAATCCACAAAAGCTACGTATTCCCCAGTAGCTATTTCTAATCCGCTATTCCGTGCAAAACCAAGCCCCTCATTTTTCTTATGAATGACTTTTACACGATTGTCTGTTCCAGCGTACTCATCACACATGGCTGGACAATTGTCTGGTGATTCATCATCCACTAAAATAATTTCTATCTCTTTCAATGTTTGATTAAGTAAAGATCGCATACAGCGTTCAAAATACTTTTCAACATTATAAATTGGAACGATTACACTAACTTTGGGTTTATACACTGTTTATGTTTATTTAATTTTCCTTGCTGGGATACCACCAATAGTTATCCCTTCTTCTAAAAATGAACTAACAACAACAGCTCCTGCCGCAATTTTTATATTATTTGCAATTGTTACATATCCTATAACTTTTGCCCCTACTCCTAAACTTACATTATCTCCAATAATGGGGCAATCATTTGTAACACCATTGTTTCCTATACAATTATTTCCATGTAGCTTACAGTTTTTTCCAATTTTACTGCTTCCATTAATCACGTTATTATAATGATAAATCATTAAACCTTCTTCTGTATTTTCAGTCCCAATTTCCAATCCTAACTTTTCGCCTAAATTATTTTTTCTAATAGTATAATATAAATATGCAATTTTTTCAAAAATCATATTTTTATTACACTTATAATAATCAGATTTCCTAGAGTAGACTAAAAAATCATAAATCATTCTAACAGGTTCACGTTTTAATCTTGATATACAAAAGCGATATTTTCCAAAGAACATGTAATTAGAATATAATTGTTTCTCATATTCTAAATAGTGTTTTAGTTTTTTTTTTGTGTACATCATAACTTAAACTCCTGCTGCTTTCAGAAACTCCTCAAACGAACTAAATGGTGCATTATGCACTTTTTCCCATTCAGATACATCATTCTCTAATTGCTTACGAATAGGTATTGTAGGGTATTTTTCAATCTCGTTACCATTTACAAAAAGAGGAAACTCTTCAAAAAAATCAGCTTCTACTGGTCTTCTTCCGTAACGTTCCTTAATAGATTTTGCATATTCAAATGCTTCTTCCTTACACAGAATTTTTCTTCTTTGGTAATATTCATCTATAGTACAGATGACTCGAGCAGGAACACCTACTGCTACTGAATTCGCTGGAATACTTTTTACAATTAATGAACCTGCACCTATAATACAATTGTCTCCAATAGAAACCCCCTTTAGTACTGTGCAATTTTTTCCGAAATAAATATTACTACCGATAATTACTTTCCCAGAAGAATTAATAAATTTATTGTATTTTCTTAAAAAAACACTTGTAGCATAGTCGTGTGTTAAAATTGTAAAATTGAGATTCATATCTACATAATCTCCGATTTCTATAAGTGAAGGTCTTGTTAAATCAATATCAGTAGAATTAATGCCTCTAAACTTACAATGATTTCCCAACTTTACTCCTTTTTTTCTCAAATAGTAAGTAAATCGTTTTTCGTTTGTTTTATAATAAAACTTTTCAAGTAATTTTCTTATAATGTCAAGATTTATCATTAGATTCATAACTAGGTTTAATTTTTATATTATTCAATTTATAATTCGTATATACACTATGATAAAATGTATGAGTTTTTATCATTAACAAGCTAACAACAATAAGGGTTTCATACCTTACTTCAATAACTGTACTAATGGTGTACGAACATAGAAAAGAAATAGGAAATATTATGAGGAACTTATTTCTTGAAGTAAGCTCTCTAATACAGCTAAATACTAACATAACAAAAGCAATACATCCCATAATACCATAGTCAACAATAATCTGAAACCAAATACCTTCAGCTCCAAATATTTGTAAACTTCTTAACATCACTACATCGCTAATATAATTACGTCCATTACCCCATATTGGGCTTTTATTAAAATATATTATAGATGTTTTTAACTGACCTACTCGTAGTTCGCTACTACTTCCGCCCTCCACCGTATCTGTATGTAAAATTCCGTCTATTACAGGAGATAAAAAATTAATAATATATGGAAATAGAAAAATAAAAATAAGTATTGATGTAAAAAACAATGAAGTATTATAAAAGCGTTTTTGAAAAAATAAAATAAATACTCCGAGTGAAAATGATACAATTGCTGCACGAGCTCCTGTCAAGAAAACACAAAGTGGTAAAAAAATTAATACAATTAAAAGTATTTTCCTATAAGGAAAAGAATAAGTATATTTTAAAAAATAAGAAATGAAAAAAATATTTGAAGAATAAAAACCAAGCGTAGTCATTTCTGCAAAAATTGAATTACATCTCTTGTATCCATACCGTTCAGTTTCCCAACTTTCTAATATACCAGCATTCAGTTTATATTTTTTCATAAATTCTGTTACATAATTAGTATTAAAAGTAGCCTCAGAAAGGGTACAAATAATAGCCACTAAAAATAGAATTATTATTCCTACATAGAGCATTGTTAATTTTTGTGGAGTATTAATAACATGCCATAAAATAAATGGAAATATAAAATATTGTATAATATCTAAAAAAACCAATAAGCTATTTTCAACTTGGTTGACAAGCACACTTGAAATAGCCATGCAAAAAGAAAAAAATATTGATGAAACTAAGATTGGCTTCGGAAATTTATATGTTAAATTAATATTTTTATTTATCAATTTAAAAATAAATATAGCCATTATTATAAATGAGATTAAAGGATAAATTCTTAATTTAGGTATTCCAGACCCCAAATATTGCAAAAAAAATATAGTTGAAGTTGTTAAAATAACTCCTTTTGTAAAATCATACATTATAATAGCTATATAAAATATAGTTATTATCCACAATGAAGCACTCATAATGTTTTCATTAATTTGAAAAAAATAATAACAAAATCATTCCACTTTTTGTGTTTATATGCAGATTTCATTCGTTCTAAAATGAGTATACGTGCATATTTTTTTAAATAAATTGAGGAACTATAAGTACACCATTCCCAATATGGAAAAAAATCTTTATAAGAAAAATACTTACCTTTATATCCTTCCATGGCATTATTTTCTGTTTCCAAAAAATATAAAGCTTTGGGTTCATTCTTCCAAATAACAGGTGACACCATACTAACACGCAACCACATGTCTAAATCTTCTCCTTTTTTAACGTTAACACGAAAATTGTCTGTTTGACTAAATATACTCTTCTTTACACATACTGCACCTGTCCATATTTGAACCATTTCTTTATCAATAATTGATTTACAATAGTTATTAATTAGAATCGTTTCGCCTTTAGGGATCCTATTCGAAATTACATCATAATTTTTGCTAGAACAAATAGTGTATCCTGTGGCAAAAACACCTGCCTGAGGATATTGTTCAATCATACACTTTATAGTTTCTAAATAATCAGGTAGCCACAAATCATCTGCATCAAGAAAAGCAATATATTCATTCTTTGCTTTTTCTATGCCAAAGTTACGAGCTGCAGAAACACCTCTATTTTCTTGTGTAAAAATGCGAATTCGTGAGTCTATCAATTCACCTACAACAGACAAACTGTTATCACTTGACCCGTCATCGACAATAATAATCTCAAACTGAGTATAAGTTTGAGAAAGAACACTTTCTAGAGTCTTTTTTATGAAATTTTCTTTATTATATAATGGTATTACAACCAAAAATTGTATCATTTTTTTAGAGCATTAGATAAAAATTGAAAAGAAAACTCTTTTTGTATTCTTAAAATTTCATTTACTTCCTCCCAATTTATATCATTTAGACTTTGTAATGAATATTCATAAACAGAATTAACTAGCCTATTTTTTAAATTGAAAACTTGCAAAAAAGACTCGAACCTTGCTAAGCCTCTTGCTCTATTACCCACAACCAAAAAAGGTTTATTAAAAATAATTGAAAATGCGCAGGCATGAAAACTGTCCGTAATAATAAACTTCGCATCATAAAATCCTCTTAACCACTGTTCTATTGATGGCTGTATTCGATCTTCTAAAGGAGTACGATGATTTCCTGCTTTAGAATTTACCCGAAAAGGGACTAATAATTTTTCTTCTGATATTTTATTAATTAGCTCTCTTTTCTCATCAGTTTCATCTAATATATAACATAATAAATTCCCGCTACTCAGAGGAGGATTAATATTATTTATCAATTTTATATACTCTTCCATATCTAGTAAGAGAGTTGGATCTAAAACATGAACTGCTTCTATATTAAAGTAATCTTTACACAATTTAACTCCAGATTTTTCTCTAACTGATACTGCATCAAATAATCTAACTAATTCTTTACATTTTTTTGTTTGAATATTCGTATATTCCCACAAATCCGTTCCAAAAGAAGGTGCATAAGACACACGTTTAATGTCCCAATCTTGTGCAAAAGATAAATAGGCTTCCTCTATTTTTTTGTAATATGAAGGCCTCCAAATTTGGTCGCTGCCTACAACGATGGCTTCGAAATCATTTTCTTTTAATGTTGATAGGTTATTAATCTCAACTCGTTGAAGATACATTTTTATAAAATTCTGTATATTTTGGCTTATTATTGGGTATGTTTTATTGTGGTACTGCTCACTAAATACTAGTTGATTTTCTCTTAAAATGTATTTTATAAATAATCGTTTTGTGTATGAAAAAGGCCATTTATAAATTGGAATAAATCTCTTTTGTGATTTATCAATAATGGTCACTTCGTGCCCCATACGTTTTAATAGATATTGCAAGGCATACGCTTGTAATATTCCACCGTAGTTTATATGCAAAGGCAATGTCAAAATTCCTACTTTCATTTATCTTTTTATTTTATTATTTACTCAATATATTATCCTTTTAATCACTTCAACAATATAATTTTTCTCGTTCTTAGATAATCCTAATATATAAATTACAAATAATGACACTAGTAGTCCAACAAAGCCATTTACTAAGAATCTAAGAATACTTTCATCAAAATTTATAAATATAAAACATGGTATTAAGTAAGAAAAAAAACTTGATAAAGTTATAGGAATTATTACAAAATTAAAATAGCTCACAAATTGCAAACTAATCATTTTTTTCAATAAGAATAGTCGTAATAGTAAGCATGTTATTGAATTAAAAATCCCTAGAACAAATATGATATAAGAAGGATAACCTAACCGTAAAAATAGATAAGATAAAGGTAAATTTAATAACATAACTCCTCCAACTGTTGCTTGATAACGTTTGATTTTTCCTGTTGCCTGTGCCGCAGCCATTAGTGGATATGACAATGTGTCAATTAAAGTAGAAATAATTATAAACCTTGTAAATGAAATAACATATTCAGGTGTCTTTTTAAGCCAGAGTGTGAAAACAAAATGCGTTTCAAGCAAAACGGGCATAGTAATAATAAACAATAATAAAAATGAAAATTTCGAGCTTTGTAAAATCAATTTTAGCATTTGCTCTTTTTGTCCTGATGCATAGTATTTTGTGATTTGTGGACGAACTGCTATAATGAAATTTTGAACAAACTGGTTAATAGAGCTATTTACCTGAAATGCAATTGCTAGAGCTGCATTTACTATTGGACCGAAAAATATATTAAGCATTATACTGACGCCTTGGTTATTGAAAACATTTGCTAGCGCTCCGAATAAATTCCAACCTGAATAATTGACAATTTCTTTAAATAATGATTTGCTCCAATAAAATTTAAATCTACATTCGTCGAACTTTATTCTACAATATATTTTACAAATAAAAGTAATTAATGTAGTAACTATAAATATTAAAATTGCGTATAGTTTTAATTTATCGAAAGTGGTTACGAGTAATATATAGACAATCGTAAGCTTTAAAGATGCTTCAATTATGCTCATATAAGCATAAATATTCATACGCTCGTGTGCAATAATAGCCGCGTTGTAAGGAACACCAAACATTGTTACCATAAACGATAGAATTGCAAATTGGTAAATCCAATTGGCCGCTTCCATTCGCTCTACAGGGATGGTCATTTTGTTGTTTAAGAACCATAAACCTACTGTTTCTGCCAAGATAAATATAACTATTCCTATTAAAACATAAATAGTCATTGTCATACTAAAGGTTTTCTTTAGTTGGTCGTAGTTTTTACGTCCTAACTCAAATGCAAAAAAACGCTGTGAGGCAGTGGCCATTGTGCCACTTAAAAACGAGAACATGGTTACTATTCCTCCTACTACATTATAAATCCCATAATCTACTATCCCTAATACGTTAAGTACTATCCGTACTGTGTAAAGGGATACTCCCATCATTAGTATCATTCGAAAGTATAACAGCAGTGTATTCTTTGCTATTCTTTTATTGTTGGCTTGGAATGTACTTACCTGCTTTATCATTTATATTTTCTCCTGTTTTTTTTCCTAATTCATCTCTTTTTACTAAACCCTTTGATAGGGTAGTAATGGATATATTAAGTTAGAAATAAAATCAAACTATCAAATTAATAATACTCTTTCTTTTGTTTTTCTTTATCTCCCTCGCCTTCGGAATAGGACATCAATCGCTGCGTGGCTGAAGCCATGGAGGCATTGAGAAAGCCCAACATGGCAATGGCTCCTCCCACGATGTTGAAGATTCCAAAGTCGGCTGCACCAAGCGAGTTGAGCACAAGCGGGTGGTGTATAGGAATATAAATAGTGACTCTGTGTGCTACTGACATGCTAATGCTTGCTCTTGGTTAGCCCTTGAGGCGTTCAAATACTTTTTTTACTTCCTGCGATTGATTCTTTGGTAAAACCAAAATGGCATCTTGGGTTTCTACCACCACTAGCCCATCTACGCCCACTAGTTCTACGTGTTTTGGGCTTGTTTGCAAAACCATGTTGTTGGCCTTAAAATGATGCTCGTGGCCTTTGGCCTCAAAATAGTCCCACAGCGCCTCGTAGGAGCCTAAGTCGTACCACTCAAAGGTGGCAGGTACTACTTTGATGCGTTGCGAGCGCTCCATCACGGCGTAGTCGATGCTTTTGGAGGGGATGGCCAAGGTTTCAAAGGAAGGAAGAAATCCCCCTTGCTGTTTTTGCCAGGCGCCCTGGGCGGCGGCGTACAGCTCGGGCTCGTACTGGGCGAGTTCTTCCAAAAATATCCCCGCTTTAAAACAAAACATCCCGCTGTTCCAAAGAAACCGTCCTGATTCGAGAAATTGGGTGGCGGTATGTGCGTCTGGTTTTTCGCGGAAACTGCTCACTTCGTTGCCGTCGTACTCAATGTAGCCGTAGCCCGTTTCTGGTTTGTGGGGTGTAATGCCAAACGTCACCAAATAATCGTTTTTAGCCCACTGAAAAGCGCTTTTAAAGGCGTTAGAATACGCTTTCTCGTTGGAGATGATGTGGTCGGAGGGCGTCACCAACAAAATAGCCTCAGGAGCCACGGAAAAGGCCGCAAATGCAATGGCCGCTGCGGTATTGCGCGGGGCGGCTTCTACGATTTCGGTGTAGTCCGTCAGTCCAATCAAATCCAGCTCGTTGCGGCTCAATTGGTAGTTGTCTTTATTGCCCACCACAATCACCTGCTCACAAAAGGGGCGATTGCGTTCTACGGTATGGCAAAACAGCGTTTTGTCGTCAAACAACGGCAAATATTGCTTCGGACGTTCTTTGGTCGATAAGGGCCAAAGACGGCTGCCTACTCCTCCTGATAGTACTACGTGGATGATGGACATATTTTTGAACCCCAACCCAACCCTACCCTACCCTGTTAGGGAGGGAGTTGTTTGGTTTGTGTTTTTTCCTGTGGAAAATTAAAAGTTCTGTTTTTTCCTAAGAAAAAATCAGTTCCCTCCCTCACAGGGGAGGGCTAGGGTGGGGTTGACGGTCGTTTTCGTCAAGTCCACCTTCAGCACTACTCGCAAGGAGTCTAATTGTATCATCAATATTGAACCCTGCTGCCCTGTCACCTCACCCGTAGCATTAGCAAATGCCCCAGAATTGATGGTAACGGGGGTGTTGAGTTCGTACTTTTCTACTTTGATGGCTTGGTGGTCGTAGGTACCGAGCATTCGCTCGATGGTTTCTATTTCCGAATCGCGTACAATGGCAGGTTTTTTGAGCCAAAATAAATAGCGCACTACGCCATACACATCAAATACCTTGCTGCGTTCGTGTTCTTCGAGGCGTACAAAACAATAGGACCGAAAAAGTGGTTCTTCTACTGTCTTGACTCGGTCTGACCACTTGCGCTTAATTTTGAGGATAGGGCAAAAAACTTCAATTCCCTTCTCCTTCAATTTATCGGCGACGAGTTTCTCACTCCGAGATTTCGTATAAATCACAAACCAAGGCATATTTTTTCGTGTCGAATGTGTGAATACCAAATTAAACTTTTTTAAAGCAAAGGTCGAGTTGGTTTACGTCACTACCTATACGCAATTCCCCATACCTCTCCCACCTCACCCAAATGACCCCTTGAGTGACTACTTTCTTATGGCTTCGCCCTTTCAGTCCCAAAGAGACTTAGTTTGTGGCAAATTAATTAACGCAACTATATATACGTAAAACTACATACCTCTCCTGCTTTACTCAAAAACTTGTTTTGAGTAACTCTTTTTTTTACGGCTTCGCCCTTTCAGTCCCAATTGGGCCTAGCTTGGGTTAACGTATGTGCGAGGGGAAATTACGTTGAGTAATTTAGAGCCCTTCGTTGATAGCTCTTTCTACTAATAATGAAAAAGTAGCAAAAAGAGAATTATTCATAATAGTTAAGGATGTTAAATCCTTCTTCGAGTAAAAGTTTATCTTTTTGAAACAACCGCAAGTCAGACATCGCCATATCAGCAATGAGCATGTCGAGCGTGTGTTTCGGCGTCCAGCCTAGTTTTTCCTTGGCTTTGGTCGGATCGCCAATCAGTAATTCTACTTCAGTGGGGCGGTAGTAGCGAGGGTCAATTTTCACTACCACGGTACCAAGTGCCAAATGATTGCCCAAGGCAATGCCCAATTCGTCGAGACGTGCTGTGTTAACAGCACTTATAGTGCCAATTTCTTTTTCGTTTTCACCCGTAAAGTCGAGCGTAATCCCTAGAAAGGCAAAAGTCTTACGAATAAAATCCCGCACGCGGGTTGTTACACCCGTGGCCACCACATAATCCTCGGGCGTTTCTTGTTGTAAAATGAGGTACATGGCCTCCACGTAGTCTTTGGCGTGGCCCCAATCGCGTTGGGCGTCCAAATTCCCCATGTACAACGCCTCTTGTAGCCCCAGGGCTATTTTTGCCGCCGCCCGCGTCACTTTACGCGTCACGAAGGTTTCGCCGCGCAGGGGAGATTCGTGGTTAAACAAAATCCCGTTGCAGGCATACATCCCGTAAGCTTCACGGTAGTTGACCGTGATCCAATACGCGTACATTTTGGCGACCGCGTAGGGTGAACGAGGGTAAAATGGTGTGGTTTCGGACTGTGGTATGGCTTGTACCAACCCGTATAGTTCGGAGGTAGAAGCTTGGTAAATTTTGGTTTTGTGGGATAATCCCAACAAGCGAACGGCCTCTAAAATCCGCAGGGTGCCAATGCCATCGGCGTTTGCGGTGTATTCGGGTTCGTCGAAACTTACTTTGACGTGGCTCATGGCCGCTAGGTTGTAAATTTCGTCGGGTTGTACTTCTTGAATGATACGGGTCAAATTCATCGAATCGGTCAAGTCGCCGTAGTGCAAAATAAACCGAGGGTTTTCTACGTGCGGGTCTTCGTACAGGTGATCAATTCGTTCGGTATTAAAGAGAGAACTCCGCCGCTTAATACCATGAACAGTATAGCCTTTCGCCAAGAGTAATTCGCTCAGGTAAGCGCCGTCTTGGCCTGTGACTCCCGTTATTATTGCTACTTTGTTTGTCATAATCGTTGGTGTGTGAGTTCATCATTTGCTTACTTCTACTAGTTTCGCACTGCTAATATACACACTAAAGAAGTAAGTACCTATGCTTTTTTGTTAAATTTTTCAAGATATTTATCAAGCGGTAAAAATACATAAACATTCTAAGAAAGAATTAAACTATGTACGCACTCACATCTTCGATGGAATTGGAATCAGCAACTTAGCTCAAAAGCGTATATGCCTTTTGGCTACCCATAATATCCTTTTCCATACTTGTATCCATAGCCGTACCCATAGCGGTACTCTTGGCTATTGCGGTAATTAACACCGTTGAAAATGACATTGATGGATTTAAACTTATTAAACTTCTTCAAATCGGACAAAATGGTCAAGTCTTTTTTGACCGTCACCTCATGCCTCACAATATAGAAACAAGTATCGATATAAGGCGCAAGTACCAAGGCATCGGTCACCAAACCTACGGGTGGGGTATCGAGTAAGATATAATCAAAGTATTCTCGGTAGGTAGCTAGCAGCGTCTCCATTTTTCCGTTGGAGAGCAATTCGGCTGGATTGGGTGGCAATGGCCCGCAAGAGGCCAAAAATAAGTTTTCGATGTCCGTTTTTTTGACAATCTCCATGGGGTCTGCCGCGCCTGCTAAGAAGTTGGAGATGCCTTTGTCGCGGGTGAGACCAAGGTATTTGGTGAGTTTGGGCTTACGCATGTCTAGCTCTAAAACGGCGACCCGTTTACCCAAAGTAGCAATACTAATGGCCAAATTGAGGGTAATAAAGCTTTTGCCTTCCCCACTGGTGGAAGAGGTCAATAAAATGACATTTCCCTTGTGTTTGTTATCGGGGTTGATGTACTGCAGATTGGTACGAAGGAGGCGAAATTGCTCTGCGATAAAGGTTCGGCTTTGGACATCGAGCAAGTTGGTTTTAATTTCTTTGGGTTTTAACGCAATTTCTCCAAAAACTGGCAACCCTGTCTCTGACTCTATTTCCTTTCGTGATTGAACTCGGTCATTGAGTAATTCTCTGATGTTCATCACGGCTGCGGGCAAAACAATTCCCAATAGCAACGCCACCAAATAAATCATTTTGGTATTAGGCTTAATAGGAAGTGGCGTCGAGTAGGGTCTGTCCACCAAACGGCTGTCAGTCACCGTAGAAGCATACGAAAGCGCGGTTTCTTCGCGTTTTTGAAGGAGCAACAAATAAAGATTCTCTTTAATGTTTTGTTGACGTTGGATAGTCACAAACTCCCGTTCCTTGCGTGGAATGCGACTGATTGACCCTTCAAAGCGTTTATTTAATCCTGCCAAACTTGACCTGGTTACCAACAAGCCGTTTTTTTGGTTGTTAATATTCTCCCTAACTGCCTGTTTTGTATTGGAAATCTGCGTGTTAAGCGTTTCTAGAAATGGGTTACCTGGCTGTACAGTACGCGCCATTTTTTCTTTTTGGAGTTCTAACTCGCTCAATTTCTCAATAAAAGAAGTCAAAATTGGGTCAGTCACCATCAAACTTGCGGGCGCCACCGTACCTTGACCGCTTTGGAGATAACGCTCTACCCCTTCCAACACTTTCAATTGGATGTCCACCTCGTTAAGTTTGGTATCGTTTTCTTTGACTTTTTCGAGAAAAAGATTCGCTTCCGTACTTAAATCCGTAATTCCTTGCGAAGTTTTGTACGATTCAACATCTTTTTCTACCAATACGAGCTCCCCCGTGATGAGTTTGAGGCGGTCTTCAATAAAGCGGAGGGTATTACTTGCTTCCAAGTTTTTATCTTCCAATGCCGAAAAGGTGTAAGCATCCAAAAGTTTCGCGAGGATCGCTTGGCCTTTTTCTGGCAAACCCGTTTCTACAGAAAGCTGTATGAGTGTACTTTTAAGATTGACCAATTCAATCTGTAAATTCTTGAGGTAATTTTCAACAAGAAGATTACGAGAGCTGAACTTTATTTTAATCAAACGGCCTTTAGTCGCCATTTTGGGTTGGACAAGAAAAACCCTAAACCGACCATACGCTGATGAAACAGGCTGAGTAAACAAATAGTTACCAAGCACTTGCTGTTCCTTTGAAAGGAGTTCATAGTGTTGCGCGTCCACAATACGGACATAGAGCGGTTCTTCGTACGCAATTTCCTGAAGTTGGGTATAATTAAGGGTTATTGGTGATTTTTGGAACAACTCGGTATCCCGAAACGCCCCTTCTTCGTAATAAGATACCGTCAAATTAAGGCCATCAATCACTTTTTCCATGAGGGTACGCGACTTGAGCACTTCCATCTCATTTTCAACGATTTTGTTGCCATTGAACAAATCAAGTTCTTTGAGCATTTCGTTGCCGCTTCCCATTCCTTTTTTCTCGTCTTTGATCAAAATGGAGGCCGAAACTTTATAGATGGGAACGGTGTATTGCAAATAAAAGAAAGCCCCCCCCAATGCCACCACCAGGGCCAATACGAACCAATACCAATAGCGGAGGTATTTTAAGAGAAATAACTTTAAGTTAAAGTCTTCTTCTTTTTCTTGCCAAAATTCAAGATTTTCCATAGAGTTAAAATCGGTAACAAATAGTATATTATTATGAATCAACCACTTACAACTACCTCAACAAGAGATTTAACGCCACAACAAAAGCCGTGGTAATGCTCGTAACAATGGGGATAAGTTGAACTGTGCGGTCGGTAAACGTAACTTTTGCTTTGCTAGGTTCTACGTAAATAATGTCTCCATTTCGGATGTAGTAGTACGGCGAGTTGAGGACGTCGCGGTTCAAGAGATTAATTCTTACAATCTCTCTTCCTTTTGCAGTTTCTCGAATTAACATCACGTTGTTTCGTTGCCCATAAACCGTCAAATCTCCCGCCATGGCCAGCGCTGAGGGCAATGTCGTGTTATCGTCAAGGAGGTTATAAGTGGCAGGGCGATTAACTTCGCCTAAAATTGAATACTTGTGGTTGAGAAAGCGAACATTAATCGCAGGATCTTTCAACGATTTACTCACCTCTCCCCGCACAAGGTTAGCCGCTTGGTCGAGGGTGAGCCCTACAAGCTTTATTTTCCCCACAAATGGAATTTCAACGTGCCCGCTGGTATCCACCAAATAACCTAACGGCTGCCCCCGCATGGCCGACTGAAGACCAGGATAACTACTGGTAGTCAATGAATTAACGTTAGCAAAGTTCAAAATCTCGTTGGATTCTTGGTTAAAACTCCCCACGGTAATCGCCAAAATATCGTTGGGTTCGATTCGGGCAACCACTGGTTTGATTGGAGGTAGCAGGACTGTCTGCGTTGAATCTGAGGATTGGAAATAGACAATTTGCTTAGGGCTCATACATCCGTAGAGTGAGCTCAAAAAGATACATCCTAACAGAAAAACAGTTAGTTTGCTTCGCGTAAAATGAGAGTAATTCATTCAGTGAAAATAAATGATAATTTAAACCGTTATTTTTGTTCTTTATTCCAGTCAAAAGAAAACCCTATCTTTTGACAACTTATCAGAAACTCTATGTTCTCTTTCTTTAAGAAAAAATCTACAACATCCATTTTTGAACTCCTCCAAACGGATATTCACTCTCACCTTGTCCCTGGTATCGATGACGGCAGTCCTGACCTCGCCACTTCCCTCCGCTACCTGCAACGTTTTCAGGAGATGGGGCTTCAACGCGTCATTACCACACCGCACATCTACGACGGCCTCTACAACAATACCACGTCCATCATTCAATCGGGCCTTGCTCAACTTCAAAAAGAGGTCAGCAAGCAAGGGCTAGGCATCAAAATTGAGGCCGCTGCCGAATACTTCGTGGACAAACATTTTGAACAACTCCTGGCGGCCAACGACTTGTTGTCGTTTGGGACACGTCGGTATATACTCATCGAAATGTCGTTTGTCGCCCCTAGTCAACAACTAGAAACCGTTATTTTCCAACTACTTACCAAAGGTTACCAACCGATTCTGGCGCATCCTGAGCGCTACAATTACCTTCACCACTCCATGAACACCTACAAACACATCCACGAATTGGGGTGTATGTTACAGGTTAATTTACCTTCGTTGTGCGGCTATTACGGCCCCGCCACCAAAAAAATCGCCCAGCAGCTTATTAAGCTCGATTTGGTTGATTTTCTAGGGACTGATTTGCACCACGACCGTCATTTGGAGCTTTTTATAGCCCATCAGTTTGACGCCGATCTTGCCAAATTACTCCAAAAAGGGAATTTCAAAAATGCCCTTTTGTAAACTTTTTTACCGAAAAATAACACTCCTTAAAACCTTGTAAAAGGTCTTAACCATAATTTCTCCGTCGAGCAACAAGCTCCAATTTTCGATGTACCAAATGTCGTAATCCACTTTTTGTTGGAGTACGGCAGGGTCGGTTCCTGATTGTATCTCAACCTCGTTGGTCTCTGCCCAGCCCATCAAACCAGGTTTTACCCGATAGCGAACTTTGTAATTTTGGGTGGCCAACTGTAATTGGTAATACTCTGAGCGTTTGTGCGCCTGAGGCCCTACCAGCGACATATCGCCGCGTAAAACATTCAACAAACGCGGAAATTTGTCCAATTTCGTTTGCAAAAGTATGCGTCCAATCCACGTTTTTTGCTTTTCAATCTGGGTTCTGAACACCCAAGAGTCAAATTCTTTTCCCCCTTGGCCAAGCAGTCTCTTTTTGATCCATATCGGCCCGCTCGACTCCAGCACAATGGCAAGGCTGATAAGGGGCACAAGCCACAGACCTACCAAAAGAAGTACACACGTACTTAAAATAACATCCGCTAAACGCTTTATCAACCAGTAATAATCGGTATCAAGCAAGGTATTTCGCACCGAAATGAGGGGTTTTCCACCCAACAACTCCAACGTAAAACGAGACGCCCTAAATTGAAGAAAGCGAGGTGTAAAACGCAACAATACGCCCTTAGAATCAGCCCATTGGGTTATTTTTTTGGCGATATCTTCTTCAAAATTTTCTGAGATAACAATCAGCTCATCTAACAAATGTAATGCGTGTGCTTTCTCCAAATAGCGAAGGGTTTCATCCCATTCATTGACGCGCGCCGCCGAACTTGGCAACGGAGCAACCCCCACCACTTTGTAACCAAATTGGCTATTTTTTTTGACAAAATCAACAAAGCCATTCATCTTACCAGAATCACCCAGCACGACCAGCGTTTTTTGGTAAATACCTTTTCCATTCCAATAATGAAATATTTTCCGCAGCCCGTACATCTTTAACGTAATCAGCGTGCCCAGCATCGAAACGTACGTCAGCGAAAAAGTACGGGCATGGTTGGTGTCATTAAGGAAGAATAAGAAAACGGTCAGGATCGCAAACTGGAAAAGTAGGTTGGGAAGTAGCGCCCACACTTCATTAATAAAGGTGAGGGTTCGGAAGTCGTTGTAAAGTGGGGTAAATTTGGAGGCTGCATACCAGCCCACCAAGAGCCCACCAACCACCAACAAGTCTCGCCCAATCCAAATGCGGTGGGAAAGCTGGGTGGCCAGCAAAAACGCAAACATTACAATCAGCAAGTCGGCCGACAACTTGGTATAATTGTGGCGCGTCTCAATCGAATAACTCGGCGCCATCATTGGCAATGAGGTAGTCTGAGTCATAACGCATTCAAGTTTGATGTGGTGCTTTAACAAGACATAGTACAATTCTCTTAAAAAGCATTAACATTCTTAGGCAAAGAATATTCTTTGCCCAATAGAAGGTTTTAGCCTATAAAAGTATCGTTATGCCTTGCAATAATAATTTATTCGTTTTGAAAATCAACCACACCAAGGATGTTTTTATTGAAGAATTTATCAAACGGCAAAAGAACAAATCCTCCCGCAGTCCTATTTTTCAATAAAAACACCTATAAAACAGCCTCTATGCCCCTAAAAGGCATTTTTCTATTTTCTTTCCAACAATACCACATTTTCGACATGGTGCGTATGCGGAAACATATCCACTGGACGCACTTTGGTGACGGCGTATTTTTCGTCGAGCCACGCCAAGTCGCGGGCTTGGGTCGCCGAATTACAGCTTACATAGACAATCTTGGTCGGCTCCATGCGCAAAAGGGTACGCACAACAGGCTCGTCCATGCCCGCGCGTGGTGGATCGGTAATGACGACGTCGGGATGTCCGTTTTCTCGAATAAATTCCTCGTTCAAGACATTCTTCATGTCGCCCGCGTAAAAGCGCGCGTTCGTGATGCCGTTAATTTGCGCGTTGATATTGGCATCTTCGATGGCCTCCGCCACGTACTCTACCCCCACCACCGACTTGGCTTGGTGGGCCACAAAGTTGGCAATGGTGCCCGTTCCAGTGTATAAGTCATAGACGTGTTCGTTGCCCGTCAGGCCCGCAAACTCGCGCGCCACTTTGTAAAGTTCGTACGCTTGTTCGGAGTTGGTTTGATAAAACGATTTTGGTCCCACGCGAAACGTCAGGTTTTCCATTCGCTCTTCGATGTAGGGTTTTCCCGCGTACAAAATGGCCGTTTGGTCGTAATACGAATCGTTTCCTTTGGTATTGATAATGTATTGTAAAGACGTGATTTCGGGAAAACGGTCTTTCAAAAACTCCATCGTCGCGTCTATGTCCTCTTGATTAGGTTCGGCAAATTGCACAATCACCATGACATCACCCGTATTGGCCGTGCGCAGAATCACATTCCGCATAAAACCAACGTTGTGTTTTTGGTCGTAAAACCGAAATCCTTTTGATTTGGCAAAGGCTTTGAGTTCGTTACGAATTAAGTTGGAAGGGTCGGGCTGGAGGTAACATTTTTCGATGTCCAAAATTCGATCAAAACGTTTTGGTATATGAAAGCCCAAAGCGTCGCGGTCGAGCTCGGTGCCATCCCCCATTTCTTCAAAAGTAAACCAACGGAAATTTGAAAATGTAAACTCCAGTTTATTGCGGTAAAACGTCGTTTCTTTGGAGGGAACAATAGGGTCAATGGTTGGCAACGCTACTTTGGCAATTCGGTGCAAATGATCACTTACTTGCTGCCACTTAAATTGAAGTTGTTCTGCATACTGAATGTGCTGCCATTTGCAGCCACCACAGGTACCAAAGTAACTACAAAACGGCGTAGCCCTTTTTTCTGACCACGAATGGGTATGCAGCAACCGCGCTTCGTAAAATTTCTTTTTCTTGAAAGCCAAGATTTCAACGTCCACCACATCGCCTGGGGCCGCATTTCCTTCGATAAACACCACTGCACCCTCGTGCTTGGCGATGCACTTTCCTTCAGCCGCAAAATCCTCAATGAGTAGATTTTCTACAACTTGTCTATTTTTTTTGTAATTTTTCATCGTATTGTTTAAGCAACGCCGAAGAACATTCTTGCGTAATTACTTATCAGTTTGAATATCCGATTTATACACCGCGACAAAAGTACAACGAGAAGTTTAGCCCTAAAACCAAATGAAAAAAATTCTACTTCGCACATTGTGGATTTTGATGTTTGTGCCAAGCCTCTCGTGGGCGTCGCACATAGTGGGAGGCGAAATTGAGTTCTACCCAACCAACCAATCAGCTAGCCGTTTTTACGTTGGGCTAAATTTTTATTTTGACCAAGCCAATGGTCGCCCCGCCGCAGAGACTCAAACAGTTACGCTTTATTTCTTTCGCAAATCTGACAACGCCTCCATGGGTAGTATTGAACTTCCGCAAACAACCCGAAAGCTCATTAGCTATACCAATCCAACTTGTGGCGCGTTGAACGCCGATTTACGCACGTTATTTATTAGGTACTCCAGCGAAATTATTATCAATACCCAAAACTTCAATGACCCGCGCGGTTATTACATCGTCTGGGAACGCTGCTGCCGAAATAGCATCATTACCAACATTCTCAATCCAGCAAGTACGGGCGAAACTTTTTATACCGAATTTCCTGCTTTGGTACAAAACAACCAACCTTATACCAATTCTACCCCTAAATTTAGCGAATTGAAAGGTGACTATATTTGTCTCAATCGCCCTTTTACCTTCGATTTTAGCGGAAAAGATGCCGACGGCGATAGCTTGGTCTATTCACTGACGCGTCCTTGGGCAGGTTATGCCAATACCAGCAACCCCGAACCCGTTGCGCGTGGAAGCAGTACTTATCCGCAGGTTACTTGGGCGGCGGGTATCAGCGACCAAAACATGATTCCTGGCCCCGTACCGTTGCGAATCAATCGGCAAACGGGCATCCTCAACGTAACCGCCGACAAAGCAGGGCTTTATGTTTTTGCGGTATTGGTTGAAGAATACCGAAAAGGCGTCAAAATTGGGGCTGTTAGGCGAGAATTTCAGTTTAAAGTAGTGGATTGTCCCCAAAATTTTGCACCAACGGCCCTCTACCGAGAAACGGGTAAAACCGCTTTCTATAAAGAAGGCGAAACGCTCACTATCAAGCGCGACCAGTCGAAATGTTTGGATATTTTAATCACCGACCGCGACCCCAATCAACGCCTGACGCTGCGTACGATTGGTATTAATTTTGACGACGCCAGTGTGTCAGCCAATCCGCTTACTTACGTCACCAAGTCGGCAACTGATACGTTGAAAGCGCAAATTTGCTTTGAAAAATGCGTCGAAAGCCGTAATAACCAACCCGTTATTGTTGAAGTCATCGTGGCCGACGATGGCTGTCCCCAACCGCTGCTTGACACGTTGCGCATCCGAGTCTTTATTGAAGGTGCCCTCAACAACAACCCTGACGTGGTGACTAACTTAACCAATAATCGGGCGGCCATTGCCCAAGGAACAACCCTCAATTTTAATGTAATAGGCAGCGATAAAGACAACGATGAACTGGTACTGGAAGCACGAGGACGGGGTTTTCAACTCAATCAGGTGGGTATGACTTTCAACAATGCCACGGGAAAAGGCACTGTTACACAACCTTTTACGTGGATTCCTCCTTGCAACGCCGTCGGGCAAGAGTACATTGTTGATTTTATCGTCACCGACGTGGCCTGCAATCGCCAAGTGAAGGATACAGTCACGGTTCGACTGCAAGCCTCTCCCCTACCCAACAATAAGCCCAAGGTATCGACAAATCTTATCTCTACAGCCGTTATTGACGTTCCTTTGCCCGCCGCTGACGGGAGTGGTTCGGTGGTTTTTGACGTTTATTCCGACGATGCCGACAAAACCGACCAATTGCGTTTGTATGCCCAAGGACAAGGCTTTAACTTGTCGCAATACCAAATGAAGTTTGATGAAAAAACGGGAAATCCTCGCCTTACTTCCCGTTTTGAATGGAAGCCCAACTGTGCCGACTACGCCGCAATGGCAGGAAAGGAAATGGTGGTGCATTTTATCACCCAAGACAATAGCTGCGGTACCAACAAAAACGACACCCTAGCCGTAAGAATGCGCTTAGGCAATTTACCGACGGCTACCAATGTTGAACAGAACACCCCGAATGTCATCACACCCAACGGCGACGGCAAAAACGATTGCTTTTTTGTTGAGGGTATTTCGAGTGTAGCTTGTGGCCCTCAGTTTGAGAAAATAGAAATTTTTAATCGTTGGGGAAAACTGGTTTATAGTTCTATTGACACAAAGTTTAAGTGGTGTGCTGATGGTGTACCATCTGGTCAATATTACTATGGTTTAAAATTCACCAATCAAACCATTAAAGGAACTTTAGCGGTTATAAAATAGATAGACTTCCCAAGTTTATAAAACTTGGGAAGTCTAAACCACATTTTGTTAATATCTCCCCCGAAACACATTAATCAGTTTATCAGCTAACAGTTCTGCTGAAAAGTCGTGGGTTTGTTCGGGGTAAAAATAAATTTGGTGGTTGATGCCGTAAAGCGTCAGTTTTGCTTCGGTCAATACCCGTTGCTCAGGCGTGATGATGTTATCCTGTCCACCGTAAAAAAGGATGGTTCTAGGTGCGGAGGGTGTCATCGTATTTAAGGGACTTGCTTGTAAAAAATCAAGCGGCGCTTCCTCGAACGATTTTCCAATGAGCTGCACAATTGATTTTTCTAAACCTGCTTCACGCAGCGCTTTGGAAGTCAGGTCAGTGGGTGCTACAATGCCCACTACCGCCCGTACGCCATCCGTGGGATGTGTGTAACTGTACTGCATCGCCAAGTGCCCTCCCGCACTCACCCCACCAATGACAAAAGCCCCCTCGTTTAGGTGATAAGTTACCGCTTTTTGCTTCAAAAAAGCCACTAATTGTTGAATATCTTCGATTTGTTGCCCAATTCTTACCCCTGTTTTGCTGGTTACACGGTAATTGGCATTGACAATGGTCAAGTTTTTTTGTGCTTTTTTAAGCTGTTCTACACTGGGAGTCAAAAACGATTTATCACCACCCGACCAAGACCCTCCGTGCAATAAAATCAACACTTCAGAGGGTTTTCCCGAAACAGTTTCGGGGTAGTGAATATCAAAACGTTGCAGTGGATCAGTACCATACGACTGGTCATAAAGGTCTTTGTAAGAAGCAATTTGTTCATCAATAAAAGGGGTTAGCGTTTCGCTTTGGCAGCCAAGCAAGGCCATTGTCACCAGATAAAAAGCCAATAAGACACGGCTAAGTTTCCAAGTCATTTTTAAACAAGTAATCATACGTTCAGTCTGTACGGCTTGCGCCATTGGGTTGGGGTGTACTACGTTCAATATATATACGGGTTAAACGAAAAGAAAGATTAAATCAGTGTTTTGCGGGCTTTCTTTAAAATTGCTCCTGAAATATAGGTCTTTTCGGCAAAATCACGGTATTTTTGCCCACTTGATGACTTACTTTTTATAAAGCCGCATTTCAATATTCATGTTCACACTCACAAATAAAGTAGCCCTCGTAACTGGCGGAGCCAGTGGTATCGGACTAGCAATCAGCCAGTTGTTTGCGCAACAAGGCGCTTATGTTCACATTCTTGAGCTCAATCAAGCCCAAGCCCAAACCGTTGCCGACGAATTGGTTCAACAGGGTTTTCAGGCAGAAGCACACGCGGTAGATGTCTCAAAGCAAGCAGATGTGGTCGAAACGATTCAAGCCATTATCCAAAAACATCCCATTGATATTTTGGTCAACAACGCGGGGGTGGCGCACGTTGGGAAAGCCCATACAACCAGCGAAAGTGATTTTGAACGGGTGATGAACGTCAACGTCAAAGGGATGTATAATTGTCTCTTTACGGTCATTCCTCATTTTCAAAGCAAAGGTGGTGGCGTCATTTTAAACACAGCTTCGATTGCGGGTACCGTCGGTATTCCTGATCGGTTTGCGTATTCGACCAGTAAAGGTGCGGTGATTGCGATGACGCTTTCGGTGGCCAAAGATTATTTGCATGACAATATTCGCTGCAATTGTCTTTCCCCTGCCCGCGTTCATACGCCCTTTGTAGATGGTTTTATTGCCAAAAATTACCCTGGCAAAGAAGCCGAAATGTTTGAGAAACTATCAAAATCTCAGCCGATTGGACGTATGGCAAAACCGTCTGAAATCGCCAGTCTCGCGCTTTATCTTTGCTCAGATGAAGCTGGTTTCATTACAGGTTGCGATTATTTGATTGATGGTGGTTTTGTAAAACTTAACAACTAATAATTAGGTCTTGATTTTTTTTAAAAACATCGAATTTTCGGCTAAAACGTTCATCAAAATATGGACGTTGGTAGGGTGTATTTGTGCCTTGTCGGCGCAGGCCCAGCCCGTCAATTTACGTAAAGTTGATTCGCTGTTTTTGAATGGTAAAATCGAAGAAACGGAGGTGTTGTACGAACGCTACTTGTCTAGTTTCAAAAACACAACGCTCGCTCCCCTACCTATTTATTATAAATTGGCGTACATCAACGAAAAGCAAAACGACTATGCCCGTGAGTTGTATTATTTGAGTATGATTTACAACCGCCAACCGAGGCAAGCTGTTTTGAATAAAATTACGGAAACAGCCGCTAATTACAATTTATCGGGTTACGAAGTTGATGACTTTAGTTTCATTTTTCTATTTTTTAGGAAATACTCCCTTTACTTTACGTTGTTTTTGTTGATTGTTGGGATATACGCTTTTGTGGTGCTTGTACAGAAAAAAAGGCACAACGAACTCATACAACGACGCCACACTTGGGTAGTGATTTTGTATCTAAGTACCCTGCTTATACTACTCAACTTGCCTGACTTTTACCAAATTGGTATTATTAACAAGGAGACTGCTTTTCTGCGTGAATCTCCCTCCTCGGCGGCACCCGTCAAAAAGGCGATTTCTCGCGGAAATAAAGTCATTGTCCTCAGTGAAACCGATGAATGGTTACAAATTTGGTGGGACGAACACGCGCTCTATGCCAGAAAGTTAGATGTTTGGGCCATCCAATAACGGATTTTTTCTCCCTAAACTATTGGATATTGACACGGAAAACAATATTATTGCATAATCAAACAAAACAAATCAGCAAATTCCATGAAGAAATTGACGCAAGCTCTACCCTTTTTCATCGCTCTATTGATTGTGGGAGTTATGGTCAGCTGTACTGAAAAAGGTCCACACACTAATCCTGAGGTCAAATTTGAAGCAACGCTGACAGGTGCCAATGAAGTACCTCCCGTCACTACCAGTGCCACAGGCCGTATGGAGGGTGTTTACAACAAAGAGACCAAAAAGCTCACTTATACAATCACTTATTCTGGTCTTACTGCTACTGCGGGGCACTTCCATAGCGGCAATAGCTGGGAAGCTGGGCCAGTAGTTTATAACTTTGGCAGTACATTAAATTCTCCTATTTCTGGTTCTTGGGATTTAAACCAACAACAAGAAAATCTGCTCTTTTCAGGATTGCTTTATGCAAACATTCACACAGCAGTAAACAAAGGTGGAGAAATTCGTGGACAAGTAAACATGGTAGATTTCAACGCTTGGAAAGCAAGTCGTAAATAATCACTTTCTACTTTTTTATTGGACCTTCCAAGTTTAACGTCAACTTGGAAGGTCTTTTTTTTAGCCTGCTAGTTCCTTCAACGCTTTCACAAACACGTCCAACTCCTGCGTGGTGGTAAACAAATGCGGCGTTACGCGCACCCCGTGAACGTTGGCATAGTCAATCGCGACAGTCCAAATTTTATATTTTTCCATCAACGTTTTGGCCAAATCCGCAGGCGAAAGCTTGGTCACACCCACGTTTCCAATCGCACCGTGGCGGGTAGGATCCGCAGAAGTATTGACGACAATACCTGGATGATTCCTGACTTTGGACGTCCAATAGGTTTGCAAATACCGCAGCCGTGCTTCTTTTCGTTCGATGCCTATTTTTTTGTGGTAATTAATGGCATCGGCCAAGGCCAAATCGGTATGAACGGGATGCGTCCCTGTGTGGTTGAGTTTACGAATGTCGTCGTCGGGATAGCCTGTTTCTCCCAATAAAGGCCAAATTTGCTTTATTTTTTCTTTTCTGACGTACAACAAACCCGCTCCCAGCGGACATCCCAACCATTTGTGAAGGCTGCTGCCGTAATAGTCACAGTGCAAATCAGGAATTTTAAAATCAAAATGACCCACCGCGTGTGCGCCATCAACCATGACTTCCACCCCACGGGCATGCGCCATATCAGCGATTTTTTGGATGGGTAAAATCTGGCCTGTAATATTGATGATGTGACAAACCATCAAAAGACGGGTTTTGGGCGTAATCGCTTGTTCGTAAAGCTTCACGATTTCGTCGTCGGAGGCGGGATGATTAGGCACCGAAACAAATTTGTTCACTATCCCATAGCGGCGCGCTTGTTGTTTAAACATATCAACCATGGCACCATAGTCTTGTAACGCCATCACCACTTCGTCGCCTGCTTTCCAGTCAATACCTGAGATGATGGTATCGAGTGATTCGGTGGTATTGCGCGTAATAATCACTTCCTCGTGAGACGCCCCCACCAGCTCCGCCAGTTGTTTCCGAACCGCCAGCTTATCATCAAACTGCCGCGTCCGCATATAACGCGATGAAATTTTATTTATATCCCTAACGTGCTGAATATACGTATTTAGTACTTCATCGGAGGCCAAAACATAATAGCCATTTTCGAGGTGAATAAACTCCGAAGTTACGGTAAAGCCTTTACGAACTTCTGCCCAAAAATTTTCATTTTGGGCTATTTCTTCGGGTGGTTGATGTTGAAAAGCTGCCAAAGCCGTATCTACTGTTGTTTGACTCAATGCGACCAATCCTGTCACAGACTGGAGAAATTCACGTTTGTTGAGAAGCATGATAATGGTAAGGGGGTAAGGTTAAAAAGTAAAATTAAATTTTTCTCCCTTAAATTTGACCAACTCAGCACTTTTTTATTCTTTCGCACGTTCGTTAGTTATAATCAGAAGATTAAGACATCAACCTCCTCTGTGAAAGTATTCATCTCAAGGCTCCTCTTGGCAATATATATGCTTTCCGCAACTCCTTGTAGTCAGTTGCTAAAGTTGCCTGTGCTTGTGATGCACTTTCAAGAACACCAGCACCGCGATGCATCCACTTCCTTTCTGAGCTTTATTTATCACCACTACGCCATCCACCATGCCGATGATGGCGATACCGCCCGCGACCAGCAGTTGCCCTTTCAATCACACGATGACTGTGGGTCGTTTCAAGTTCCTATTTACCTTTTTCCGACGTTTGAGCCGCTTGCGCCTCACGTAGTCATTTTACAGGCCGAAAAGCCTTCATTTTATTCGGATTCTCATCTTTTAGCCACCTATCTCTCGGCTATCTGGCAACCGCCCCAACGCGCTTAATGAAACACCTCTGAGTCGTCGATGACTCTTTTTTGCGCACACCCGCCCTGCTACCAACTAGCAGTGGGCTGATGCTATTGTTTCATTATTTTTCTTGTTGCCATGCTAAATTCAATTATTGAGTTTTCTGTTAAGAACAAACTCATCATTGGGCTATTTGTCCTTGCCCTCATCGGTTACGGAACCTACGAAGTAACCAAGCTTCCCATTGATGCCGTTCCCGACATCACTAACAATCAAGTACAAGTCATTACGATTGCGCCGTCGTTGGGCGCAACTGATATTGAACGACTTGTGACTTTCCCAATTGAACAAGCCAATAACAATATATCTGGCCTTATTGAAATCCGTAGCTTCTCACGTTTTGGATTATCGTTGGTAACCATTGTTTTTGACGACGAAACTGATATTTATTGGGCGCGTCAACAGGTCGCTGAGCGTTTACAAAAAGTCCAAGCCGAAATACCTCAGGGCATTGGCGTGCCCGAATTAGGCCCCGTCACCACAGGTTTAGGAGAAATTTATCAGTACGTGGTACGCCCCAAAGAAGGCTACAAATCACAGTACAACGAAACCGACTTACGAACCATCCAGGACTGGATAGTCCGCCGTCAACTCCTTGGGGTAAAGGGAGTTGCGGAAGTTAGTAGCTTTGGAGGCAAACTCAAACAATATTCCATTGAGATAGATCCGAACAAGCTACAAGCGTACGGAATTACCATCAATGATGTCTTCAAAGCCCTCGAAACCAACAACCAAAATACAGGCGGTTCTTACATCGAAAAAGCATCTACGGTGCTGTATATTCGCAGTGAGGGGCTGGTAGGTACGTTGGATGACATCAAAAACATTGCCATCAAGAGCCTCAGCGGCGGTACGCCTTTATTTATTGGAGACGTAGCCGATGTTAAACTAGGATATGCCACCCGCTTTGGCGCCATGACGTACAACGACCAAGGGGAAGTAGCGGGTGCAGTCGTGATGATGCTCAAGGGCGCTAACAGCAGCGAGGTGATCAAAAACGTCAAAGAGCGCATTGCCCAAATTCAGAAAACCCTGCCCGAAGGTGTGGTCATTGAAGCGTTTTTGGACCGAACCAAAATGGTTAATAATGCCATTGGAACGGTTGAACAAAACTTACTAGAAGGGGCTTTAATCGTCATTTTGGTACTGGTTTTCTTTTTGGGCAACCTCCGCGCGGGCTTATTGGTAGCTTCGGTCATCCCGCTGGCGATGCTCTTTGCCATCATAATGATGAATTTGTTTGGCGTAAGCGGCAACCTAATGAGTTTGGGCGCATTAGATTTTGGGCTTATCGTCGATGGGGCGGTGATTATTGTGGAAGCGGTCATGCATCAACTTTCGCATAACAAAAAATTTACCGAACTAACGCACCTCAGCCAGCCCCAAATGGACGATGAGGTACAACAATCGGCCAGTAAGATGATGAATAGTGCCGTGTTTGGGCAAGTCATTATTTTGGTGGTGTATTTACCCATTTTTACCCTTCAAGGCATTGAGGGAAAGATGTTTAAGCCCATGGCTCAAACCGTGGCTTTTGCCTTATTGGGCGCATTTTTACTTTCTCTGACGTATATCCCGATGATGAGTTCGGTCTTTTTGAGTAAAAAAATCCACCATGTCCCCAATTTCTCCGACCGATTTATGGCAAAAGTGGAGATGTTTTACCAAAACGCCCTCACCAAAATCATTGAGTTCCCAAAAATGGTTTTAGTCGGTGTGATTTCCCTTTTTGTTATCTCAATCTTGGTTTTTAGCACCTTGGGCGGCGAATTTATTCCTGCACTCGAAGAAGGTGACTTTGCCGTGGACACCCGCGTGCTTACGGGAAGCAGCCTCTCTACGACCGTTGAAAGCACCCAAAAAGCGGCACATATTCTCAAAACTCGCTTTCCAGAAGTGGAAAAAGTGGTCACAAAAATCGGGAGCGGCGAAGTGCCCACCGACCCCATGCCCATGGATGCCAGCGACATGATGGTGATTTTGAAAGACAAAAAAGAATGGACTTCTGCCAAATCGTTTAGTGAATTGTCTGAAAAAATGGGGGCTGCCTTGGCCGAAATTCCTGGTGTAACGGCAGGGTTTCAGTTTCCCGTCCAAATGCGTTTCAACGAATTGATGACGGGCGCGCGGCAAGATGTAGTTTGTAAAATTTTTGGAGAAAATTTAGATACCCTTGCCACCTACGCCAATAAACTAGGTTCGCTCATCGAAAAAATCGACGGGGCTAAAAACCTCTACGTGGAAACCGTGTCGGGGATTCCTCAAATTGTCATTCAATACAACCGAAACGCCATTGCCCAATATAACCTCAACATTACTGACATCAATCGGGTGGTAAACACAGCTTTTGCGGGGCAAAGTAGCGGCATGGTGTATGAAGGCGAGAAACGTTTTGACTTGGTCGTCCGCCTTAGTGGCGCGCAAAAGAAAGACCTGACCTCGGTTCAAAACTTGCTTATCCCCACGCCCAACGGCCCGCAAGTCCCTCTGTATCAATTGGCCGATGTTCAAATCAAAGAAGGGCCAAACCAAATTCAGCGGGAGGACGCCAAGCGACGCATTGTCGTAGGGTTCAATGTTCGTGGTCGCGACGTTCAAAGTATTGTCAATGAACTCCAAGGTAAAGTAGCCCAAACAATTCGCTTCCCAACGGGCTATTATATTACTTATGGAGGGGCGTTTGAAAACCTCAACGCAGCCAAAGAGCGGTTGATGATTGCCGTACCTGTTTCGTTGGCGTTGATTTTTCTGTTGCTCTTTTTCGCCTTCAATTCGGTCAAGCACGGGCTCCTCATATATTCTGCCATTCCTCTTTCCGCCATTGGGGGTATTTTGCTCTTGGCCGCGCGCGGAATGCCCTTTAGTATCAGCGCGGGCGTTGGGTTTATCGCCTTGTTTGGGGTAGCGGTTTTAAACGGAATTGTACTCATTGCCGAATTTAACCGACTCAAAGCGAGCGGAATAGAAGATGTCAAACAAATTGTCATCAACGGCACCAAAGTTCGGCTTCGCCCCGTATTGATGACGGCATTTGTGGCTTCTTTAGGCTTTTTGCCCATGGCCATTAGCAACGGTGCAGGCGCCGAAGTCCAACGCCCACTTGCTACGGTGGTGATTGGCGGCCTGATGATTGCTACCTTTCTGACATTGTTTGTCTTGCCTATTTTATACATTACGTTTGAAAAAATTGGGAAAAAGCCTCCCTTAGCTGTTCTCGTAGTGTTAGGGTTTCTTAGTTTTTCAACGCAAGCCCAAACGCCCATTACGTTGGAGGCAGCGATTGATACCGCATTGAAAAACAACTTGTTAATCAAAAACGAGAAGCTCGTTTCGGCTTACCAACAAGCCCTAACGAAAACCGCCAAAGCACTCCCCCAAACGACCGTCACGGCCGAATTGGGCCAAATCAATAGCATTTATTTTGACACCAAAGTCGGTATTGGCCAGTCGTTTAGCTTTCCGAAAGTGTACCAAACCCAACAAAATTTATTGAACGCCGAGTGGCAACGCAGTGTGTTGGCCATCAATGTTCGGGAGGCGGACGTTCGGAAGCAAGTTGCCCAAGTTTTTTACGAATTGGTGTATTTACAACAAAAGAAACGGTTGCTACAGTTTGCCGATACCCTTTATACCGACTTCTTAAAACGGGCGGAATTACGGCTTGCCAAAGGCGAAAGTAACATCCTTGAAAAAGCCACGGCCGAAACGCAATTGGGACAAATTACGACGCAGCTTAACCAACTTCAGTTTGATTCGGAGGCGCTTCAATGGCAATTTCAACTGCTGTTGAATACAACGACCATTTTTACTCCGACCGTTTTGGCGTTCAAACTCGCCTCCCCTTCTCAGCTCCTTTCCCTCAACGAGCACCCTTATTTACGGTGGTTGCGACAACAACAACAAGTAGCCGAGGCTAGTTTTCAGGTTGAAAAAGCGCGGTTGTTACCGAACCTTTCGGTACTGTACAACAACGGGAGCATCCGAGGCACAGGCGCTGACAATCAAGCCTATACAGGCTTTCATCGCTTTCAGTCGGTGCAGTTGGGGGTAGGAATCCCGATTTTTGCAGCGGCTCAAAAAGCTCAAATCAACAGCGCCAAAGTTCAAAAACTCATTGCCGAAAGTAACGTTCAAGTAGGTGTCCAGTCGCTTCAAACCAATTACCAAACGGCCAAAGCCCAGTACCAGAAGTTTTTGAATACGGTCACTTATTTTGAAAATACCGCTTTGGCCAATGCTCAATTGATTATGACCACCGCCAACCAACAATTGTTGGCAGGAAACATCAATTATCTGGAGTGGGTTTTGCTCGTCAACCAAGCCACCACGGTGCGAAATGACTACGTAGAAGCGGTCAAAAACCTCAACAACGCCGCCATCCAGCTCCAGTATTTTAGTCAAACCAATTAATCCTTCGACTCCAATGAAACGTACAATAAAATTTAATCAAATCGCTTACACTCCCTCAATTTTGGGGGCTTTAATGATTCTTACGGCTGTTTTTACTTTGACGGCTTGCAGTGAAAAAACGTCCGAAACCACCACGACCGCTACCCCAGCGGATGAAAACTTGATTCAACTCAGCGATGCCCAGCTCAAAAACGCCGAGATTGTAACGGGAACATTGACCCAACGGCCTATTTCATCGGTGTTGAAAGTAAACGGACGCGTTGAAGTTCCTCCCCAAAACGTGGTTTCCATTAGCGTGCCTACGGGTGGTTATTTGGAAGAAACCGATTTATTGGTGGGAATGAACGTTCGCAAAGGGCAAGTGTTGGCAGTAATGGAAGACCAACAATATATCCAATTGCAGCAAGATTATTTGACGGCAAAATCAAAAATCAACTTCCTCGAAAACGAGTATTTGCGCCAAAAAGACCTCAATCAAAGCAAAGCCAGCAGCGATAAAGTGTATCAGCTTTCGGAGGCCGAGTTTCGGAGCCAAAAAGTGTTAATTAGTGCCTTGGCCCAAAAACTTCGGTTGGTAGGCATCAATCCCGACCATTTGAGCGAAAACAACATTACGCGTACCGTTAAGGTTATTTCACCCATCAACGGCTATGTGTCTAAAATTAATACCAACATCGGTAAGTACGTCTCGCCTACCGAAGTAATGTTTGAATTGGTGAACCCTTCGGATATTCACTTGGTACTGAAAGTGTTTGAAAAAGACGTGGATAAACTTTACATCGGGCAGAAAATTTGGGCTTACACCAACAATCAACCCGAGCGAAAACACCTTTCAGAAGTAATTATGATTGGGAAAGACCTCACCTCTGACCGTGCGACGGAAGTACAATGCCATTTTCGACAGTACGACAAAGCCCTCATTCCAGGCACGTACATGAACGCGGAAGTGGAGGTTAAAAACAATCAAGCGTATGTGCTTCCCGAAGATGCCATCGTCAGATACCAAGGAAAACAGTACGCTTTTGTCCAGAAATCAAATAAAGAATATTTGATGAACGAAGTCAAAGTAGGCAATACCGAAAATGGCTTTACCGAGATTTTATCTCCAGCGCCCAGTCAGCAAAATTTTGTGGTAAAAGGCGCTTATACGCTTTTGATGAGCTTGAAAAACAAGTCGGAAGAATAGTTAGTACATTAATTCTTTACCCGCAGAAGTCCGCAGAATAATGCAAGCGCAGATTTTCGCTGAAAATAACTGAATGAATCCATTCATCGGCGTCAATCTGCGGGTAAAATTTTAAACTATTAGCTAGAAAAACAACTCCTTGAGTAGGCTAGGCAGCCCAATCAACGAAAATATTATCCCAAAGGCCCCCAACACGGTAGGAAGTAACCATTCGTCTTTGCCTTCCATCAATACCTCGTTGGGGTTGCCTTTTTGGTACCAAATTCGGATGGTTTCACCCACTTGAAATTGGACAGGAGTGGTGTAAAGTGTTGAGTAATATACCCTTGTTTGATTATGATTATGATTATCGGTGTATTGAATCACAACGGCCTTCGCCGTAGAAGGGGGAATTTGCGGTTTTTTATAATGAGCAATCACCAAAGCGGTTGTTTCTACCCCGCTTGATTTTAGTTTTCTGTTTTTGTTCCAGAAATAGTAGGCAAACCCCAAACACACCAGTCCTACCAGTGAAAAGGCACCACTAAAAATTACCCAACTCCAAGAAATTTCGCTCGTTTTCATCCGCCAGTCGTTTGCTTTGTGCAGTCCGTTTTTTATGACGCCAAAGTTGCGATACGAAAACAATTCGCTCAATTTTTTTCCATTGAACCTTCAAAATGAGCGCCTAAGCCGTTGTTTTTAGCCAAAGAAGCAACTTACTTTTTCCCAAACTCTACCCAAACCGACGCTTTTATTCCAAATACATTGTTCCCCCCAACGGCATATTCGGGCTGACGAAACGAAAAATTGGCAAAAGGCTGTACTTGCGCAATGCCTTGTTTCCATTTCTTCTGAATACCCAGCCCAAACGTATATTCGTAAAATGATTTGGGTACGTGTTTGGTTTCGACGGAAAGGTATTGCTCTGCTCCGTCTTTGTACGCTTCAAACTTTACTTGATTAAAAGCCCGCAAATCCACGTTGGTGGACGTGGCAAAAACCAAGGAGAAATCGCGCCGCAGTGGCAAATAATACTTGAAACCAATCGGCATTTCAACCGTTGAAACGTGCATTTCGATTTCTTCCAAATGATCATTAGGCGGAATGACGTCGGCAAATTGTTTGACAAAATCTAGCCCTGTTGCTGCATTATACTCTTTGACAGTCTGGTACTCTTGACTCAAAAATGAATGGGCGTGTAAGCCTGCTGAAATGCTAAAATTGGGCGATAAAAACAGCTCTACACTCGGCCCGACGCCTATTTTTCTGAGTCCAAACTCCGATTCTACACCTACCCGTACGCGTGGTGTTGGGAATTTAAACGTTTTCTTTGCCAAGGGAGGTGCAGCTTTGGCCGTGGTGTCTTTTGAGGTAGGCAACTGCGCCACTGGTTTTGGTTCTGTGGTCAAAGAATCTTCCTTCACAGTGGTTTCATTAGGTGTTGGCTCAGTTGGTACAGCTTCCGTCGGCTGCGCTTCGAGCGGTTTCTCCGTAACCATTCCCGCCAATGTATCCGTAGCTTTTGCGCCACGAGCTTCGAGCGATAATTGCGCTGGGCTTTTCTTTAAATTGTCCTTTTTTAACCGCTGATTTTTAGTCCCTTCTGAACTGGCGTTCGTACTGGCCAATTGATAACCATTTTCGTCAGTGTTAGACACATAGCGGTGCTCTACCACCATTTTTTTGATGATATACACCGTATCCACTTGGTGATCGGTGACGAGTTGTGCCGATGAGGAAGTCGTTCGGCGCAGCGTTGCTACATCTTGTTTTAAGATAGAATTTTCTTCATAGAGTCGTTTTATAAGCTGCTGATTTTTAAACTGATAATAAAGATTCCCGAGCAAACCTGTAAAAATAAGTCCGCCCATGGTCAGCAATCCCCACTCTCTTAAAAACGACAAATACCAAGGAACGGGCAATCTCTTTTTGACCGTTTCCCAGCCCTCGGGGCTCATCGGGCGGTTGACGGACTCCAATTGTTCTTTGATTCTCCGTTCAAAAAAATCATTATTCATGTTTGTGTGTGATTTCATCTTGTTGAACAACATACGCACTAATCCAACTTTGCAGTTTCGCCTTTGCTTTCGACAGGTTGGAGCGTGATGCACTTTCGCTAATTCCGAGCATTTCTGCAATTTCGTTATGATTGTATCCTTCGACGACCGACAGCGAAAAAACTGCGCGGTACGATGCTGGGAGCCGTTGGACGAACGTCATTATTTCGTCAGCAGTAATATTTACCAGGTATTCATCCTTGTAATAACTATCCGAATAAGGCACTTGCGATGCTTCGTCCAAATCAGACCAGCTGATTTTGTGCGAGTTCCGTCGATAATGGTCAATAGCGGTATTAATCATAATCCGCTTCAGCCACCCTTCAAATGGCTGAGTAGGGTCGTACTTTTCTATTTTATCAAATACTTTTAAAAACCCGTCACTGGCCATCTCTTCTGCTTCCACCTCATTTTGAGCATACCTAAGGCAGGTATTCTTGGCAAAATTGGCGTAGCGTTCATACAACTGACGCTGCGCTTTTGTATCTCGCCTAAGACACCCTTCCAGTATTTCTTGCCACGTAGTAGCGCTACTTTTTCTTTTGAAAATCACCCTTGTTGCTGCGTTGAGGTTCTTACGATTTAGAATACGAGAAAGATACGTAGAATGCTTCTTCAAAAAAATAAAAAAAATAATGGGATACCGAAGAAGCGTTTCATATACCTAGCAGCGTATGCTATTATAAGTGACCTTCCTCCTTTACACTTGTTTAACCATTAAATTAATTTTTTATGAATCTATCCTCTTTTAAACCAAAAATTGCCGTAGGCGTACTGGTCAGCGCGGTTATTCTTTCATCTTGTAAAGAACAATTTCTGGCCGAAACCCCGACTACGGGACTTACTCAGCAAAGTGCCCGTGCGGCGGCCGTTACCGAGCACCCAGGCAGGCTCATGGCTTCCAACTGTTTTCAATGCCACGGCACCAACGGCTACGGTATGGAACACTTAGCGGGCATGAAAGTGAATGAACTCATTGGTGAAATGAATGAGATGAAAAGCAAAAGCGTAGGTGCCGACATTATGAATGTACACGCCCAAGCGTACACCACTGATGAAATCAAACTAATCGCTGATTTTTTTTCAAAGCAATAATTCCGCCTTCCTCTTTTCTTCTAAACTTCCCTGCTGCGTAGGTGTAAGTCGAATCCTCTTGTGCTTTCCTGACGGTTTCAGGAAACCTTTTTAACCAATTTTTTAACCTAGAGACTACTGACAGATTATGAAAAGACGCGATTTTATCAATCATCTTGGGGCTTCTGCCTTGGGGTTAGCTGCAATACAGGAAGCCTTTGCCGATGGCAATATTCTTTCCAATGCGCCCATTCAAATACCCACCAATACAGGCGTAAGTGGCCGCGTGGTTGTGGTGGGAGGAGGTATGGCAGGTACTACTGCCGCCAAGTTCCTACGTTTATGGGGAGGAACGGGAGTAGATGTCACACTCGTAGAACCCAATGCCGTATATTACTCTAACATATTCAGTAACATGGTGTTAACGGGCGACCGTACGTTGAACCAAATTACTTTTAATTACAATACACTTGTTAGCAAATACGGCGTAAAACTCGAAACCAGTGCCGTGACCAACATCGACCCCATCGGGAAAAATGTTCGCCTTGGCAACGGAAAAACGCTGGCCTACGACCGTATGGTTTTAGCACCAGGCATTGATTTTGATCCACTTCCACTTTCAGGAACAGCCGACAATCAAGCCAAGATTTTGCACGCGTGGAAAGCAGGTGCCCAAACAACGGCCCTAAAAGCGCAAATTCAGTCGATGACCAAGAATGACACCTTTATCTTGACCATTCCACCCAAACCGTTCCGTTGTCCACCTGGCCCCTACGAGCGTGCTTGCGTAGTAGCTGATTACCTCAAACGCGTGAAAGGCGGCGGAAAAGTGATTATTTTGGATGCCAACTCAGGGATTCAGGCGCAACCCACCAATTTTACCAACGCGTTTAACAACACCCATAAAGGCATCATCACATACGTACCAGGCGCTACTATCAACAGCATTGATGCCAACACAGGTACAGTAAATACGGCCGTGGGTTCGTTTAAGGGTAAAGTAATCAACGCCATTCCGACCCATAAAGCAGGTAACTTGATTACCCAATCGGGCATTGGCTTGGCAAATGCAGGTGGCGGAAGATGGGCGGGGGTAAATGTGCTTTCTTATGAATCAACGGCCGTACCAAATGTCCATATTATCGGTGATGCCTCTTCTACTACGCAGCCCAAAGCAGGCCACATTGCCAATGCCGAAGCCAAAGTTTGTGTGGATGCCATGATCAAATTGTTCCGTGGAGAGACTGTAAATCAAGCACCTATCACTAATTCGTCTTGTTTTACCCCCATCACCAAAACAACCGCCTCTTGGTTGTCGGTTGTATTTCGTTACGACCCTGCCTCGGCGACTATGCTTCCCACGGGAAAAGGGGTCGTGGAATCAAACGGAGCGTCAAAAGATTTTCACGAAGATATGCTCAAATGGTTTGACAACTTGATGTCAGACACATTTGCTTAGTAGGGTTTCTTGAATTCGACTTTGCCCAAGGCAGCGATTCTTGGGCAAAGTTTACCACTTCCTGTTTTACACAAACTTCCAAATACATTTTATGAATCAGCAAGAAAAAATCAAAAGAAACGAGTTTTTGAAAAAACTTGGATTCTCAGGCGCGGCTCTTTTTGCACTTTACACCCTCGACAGCTGCCAAAATGAATCAAACGTGGCACCCCTCACTGGTGATATTACCGTCGATTTAGCCGATGCGTCCAACGCCCAACTAAAAACGAACGGTGGTTATGTCATTAAAAACGGGGTGGTGATTGCCCGCGTAAACGCAACCACTTACATTGCCGCTACCCTTACGTGTAGTCACGAGGGTAAAACCCAAATTACGTTTAGGAACAACGAATGGTATTGTACTGCCCACGGCGCTCGATTCGACCAAACGGGCAAAGGATTAAATACGGAAGGAAAAAAAGGGTTGAAGATATACCAAACTACACTTTTGAATTCCACCCTCACAGTTAAAGCTGCTTAATTGACAATCAGTCATGAAGAAAATCATTCTAATGTTATTCATCTTGAGCTATGGCAGCGCCATAGCCCAAGATGACCTCCTCAAAATGCTTGACAACGAATCGACGGGTCCACTCTATGCGACGGCGACGTTCAAATCGACGCGGGTTATCAATGGCCAATCCGTTGAAACCATCGCCAAAAAGCACCTCGATTTTCGGATTTCTCACCGATTTGGGGCGCTCAATTCAGGTTTTTCCAATTTGTGGGGGCTCGACGAATCACGCATTCGGATTGGGCTAGAATACGGCCTAACCGACCGTTTGATGATTGGGGCGGGGCGGAGTTCGTACCAAAAAACGTACGATTATTTTGCCAAATATAAACTCCTGCGTCAATCCAATCGCTGGTTTGAGCCTGTAAGCATTGCCGTGTTTGCGGGGGCTTACACCAATACGATGCCCACTTCCCCCGATATGAAATTTTATAACAACCTCGAACGCCAAATGTACGTTGGGCAAGTGTTGATAGCGCGCAAATTCAACGACCGAGTTTCGATACAACTGAGCCCCACGTTTTTACACCGCAACAAAACCGAAAGCCAAATCGACGAGAACGACGTTTTTGGAACGGGAATTGGGGGACGTTTCAAACTTAGCAAACGTACCTCTTTCAACGCCGAATATTTTTATACTGTCAAAAAAATCGGAACAGCCTACGTTCGTGACCCACAGTACAAAGACTGTCTTTCGCTTGGATTTGACATCGAAACGGGTGGGCACGTTTTCCAGCTGCATTTATCTAATTCACGCGGGATGATTGAAAACCAATTCATTGGCGCCACCACGGGGAGCTGGGGCAAAGGTGATATTTTCTACGGATTCAACATTTCACGCGTATTTAGTTTTGACAGAGACGCTAAAAAAACGCACAAATAACTACCACTATGAAATTTCCACTGATTTTTTTCTTCTCCCTGGTGATGGGCAATGTCTTGGCCCAAGACATCCTGATTGCAAGAAATGCCCAAATAAGTTTTTTTTCTGAAACACCCCTTGAAAATATTTCGGGTTTGAACAAAAACGTCACGGCTATTTTGAACACCAAATCCAACGACATAGCCGTAAAAATGCAAGTAGTCCAGTTTGAATTTCCAAACAAGTTGATGCAAGAGCACTTCAACGAAAACTACTTAGAATCAGACAAATACCCTGCGGCCTCGTTTACGGGCAAAATTCAGGAAAAAGTTGATTTTGGGAAAGAAGGAACGCAAACCATCACGGCCAAGGGAATTCTGAACATGCACGGAGTCGCCAAAGAACGAACGCTCACGGGTAAGTTAACCATTACCAAAACAGGCGCAAATTTGGTATGCGACTTCACCGTTCCTCTCACCGACCATAAAATTGAAGTTCCCAAACTCGTTTTTGAGAAAATTGCCGAAGTCATCGCGGTCAAAACCAACTTTTCATTTGTCCCGTACGAACAAAAAAAGTAAGCACATGAAACTATTCATCAACACCTTTTTTTTCGCTGTTTTAATAGGTGTATTGGGAGGTTGCTTGTACGAAAAAGGTGGGCCACTTCCATCTGACACAAGTACCAGCGGCGGAACCGATACTAACGGAGGAGGTGGGAGTACCGCAGCACTTGATTCGTTGCCTTGCGGCGCTCCTACAACAACCAACGCTCAGAATCAAGTTTGTTTTAACACGGCTATTTTACCGCTTTTTCTAGCCAACTGTGCGACCAGTGGCTGCCACGACTCCAAAACTGCCGAGGAAGGCTATGATCTCACTTCCTACGAAAAAATAGTACGAAAAGGCATTACCGCAGGAAACGCCAAGAAAAGTAAGTTGTATCAGGTCATCATTGATACCAGCCGAGAACGAATGCCGCCCCCACCCAATGCGCCCATGAGCAGCGATAAAATTCAACTGATAGCGTCATGGATCGACCAAGGTGCCAAAAATATCGCGTGCGAAACCAGCAGTTCCACAAATTCTACACAAGTAGCGAGTTATTCAAAGCACTTAGTACCTATCTTTGACTATTATTGCACGGGTTGCCACAATAGCACCACACAATCGGGTAACATCAATTTAACAGGCTATGCCAACGTACAAGCTTTGGCCAAAAACGGCAAATTATACGGGGCAATCACGCACGCATCGGGCTATCAGCCCATGCCTAGTAGTAGTTTGAAACTCTCAGATTGTCAGATTGGCTTGGTCAAAAAGTGGATTGACTCGGGTATGCTCAACAATTAACTTTCCCAAAATACAATGGATACGATACGCCACCACGAAACTACCATTCTTCACAAAGAAGAGCATCTTAGCAGTTCTGCCTTTATTACCGACATTGTGATTGGGATGTCCGACGGACTTACCGTTCCTTTTGCACTGGCAGCGGGTTTGAGCGGGGCGGTTGACAGCAACGCGTTGGTCGTCACGGCAGGAATTGCCGAAATTGTGGCGGGTTCAATCGCGATGGGATTGGGTGGTTTTTTGGCTGGGCAAACGGAAGTAGAACACTACGACGCCGAACAAAAACGCGAATATTGGGAAATAGAAAACCTCCGCCAACGAGAAATTGAGGAAACCAAAGAGATTTTTGCCGAAATGGGTTTAAGTCCTGAATTACAGGAGAAAGTGACGCAAGAAATTGCAAAAGATAAGCACAAATGGGTTGAGTTCATGATGAAGTACGAACTTGGACTCGAAAAACCCGACCCCAATCAAGCCCGAAAAAGTGCGCTAACGATTGGAATTTCGTATGCCATAGGCGGAATGGTGCCTTTACTCCCTTATTTTATTACTTCTACTCCTTTTGAAGGACTCATTTGGTCGGCAGTCACAACGCTGATTTGTCTCTTCATCTTTGGATACTTTAAGAGCAAAGCCACAGGACAGCATCCGTGGCTAGGGGCGGTAAAAGTTACGCTCATTGGAGCCGTAGCAGCCGCAGCAGCATTTGGAGTTGCCAAGTTGTTTGAGTAAGCTTTAAGGTATATCCACCTGAGTACTATCGTCGGGGACAAAATCTAGTACGATGGAGTTCATACAAAATCTTTTGTACGTAGGGGCGGGGCCGTCGTCAAAGATGTGGCCGAGGTGCGAATGGCAACGTCCACAAAGCACCTCTACCCGCTCCATTCCGTATGACTTATCGGGGGCATAAATCACGCTTGTGGGTCGCATGGTTTCAAAAAAACTAGGCCACCCACAAGTACTTGCAAACTTAGCCCCCGATCGAAACAAGGCATTTCCACAAACCGCGCAAGAGTAAGTTCCAACCCCCGAAAAATTCCAATATTTTCCCGTAAAGGCCATTTCAGTCGCTTTTTTACGACCAACTTGATATACACTGTCGGGCAATACTTTTTTCCATTCTTCGTCTGATACCTTCAATGGTAACGTATCAGTTCGTGAATAATATGGATTTTTCATGGTCATCTCATTCGTTTTGGTACTTGAATTAGACGTTTGTTTTTGGCAGCTTGTAACTCCCCAAAAGCTTATTAACAGCGCGATACAGGCAATTCTATACATACAAGATAATCTTTTTTTAATATAAACGAATACCCTCGCCAATAAGATTCCTTTTGGTCTGTTTTGTTGTCGGTTACAGATTCCCCTTTTTAAACTCCTTCACGGCATAGTCAACCGCGCGGGCGGTGAGTGCCATGTAGGTCAGTGATGGGTTTTGGGTTGCAGTGGAGGTCATACACCCGCCGTCGGTAACAAACACATTTTTACAGGCGTGCATCTGGTTCCAGCGGTTCAGCATCGACGTTTTGGGGTCATTTCCCATCCGAATGCCACCCATTTCGTGGTTTTCATTGCCAGGAACTCGTTTCGTATCCGCTGTTTTGACATTGATAAAACCTGCTTTGGTGAACATTTCTGAAAACTGTTCGTAGAAATCCTTCACCATTTTCATGTCATTATCGTCAAAATCGACCGACATGACCATTTGTGGAATACCCCAATCGTCCTTTAAATCAGGATGCAAGCGTACGTGGTTACTTTCTTTGGTCAACACCTCTCCCATCATATTCGCCCCGATGCTCCAACCTGAGGTTGAAGGCGTTGCAAGCGTAGTTTTCAGTTCTTCTCCCCAACTATTTTCAGTCGGATTACCCAATTTTGAAGCACTGATCGAGGCCGCATATCCTCTCAAGAAATCAGTTTCTTGCTTGGTCACATTTCTAAAACGCGGCAAATAAGCCCCATTCGGGCGTTTTCCTTCGTACGTGGAATCGTGATAACCATCAAATTCGGCCGATACCCGACCACGGTAATTATGAAAACCAATGTATTTGCCCAACACCCCACTATCATTGCCAAAACCATTCGGAAAACGATTTGATTTTGAGTTTAGCAAAATCAAGTTGGAATTAAGCGCCGAGGCATTTAGGAAAATCACCTTGGCATAGTATTCTGTCATTTGTTTGGTATTGGCATCTACCACCCGCACACCCGTTGCCTTGCCCAATTTGTCATCATAAATCAACGAATGCACCACCGAATGAGGTTTGAGGGTCATTTTTCCCGTTTTCATCGCCCAAGGTAGCGTCGAAGAATTACTGCTAAAATACCCCCCGTACGGGCAACCGCGCTCACAGAGCACCCGATGTTGGCATTGCGTACGGCCTTGGTCGTGGTGGATTTGCTTGGCTTGGGATAGGTTCGCCGTACGGCCAATGATAATTTGGCGGTCGTTGTAATTCTTGGCTACTTGTTGGCTAAAATGCTTCTCAACGCAGTTTAACTCCTGCGGTGGTAAAAACTCGCCATCGGGAAGGTTCGGTAGGCCGTCTTTGTTTCCAGAAATTCCCGCAAATTTTTCGACGTAGCTGTACCAAGGGGCAATGTCTTTGTAACGAATGGGCCAATCAACCGCAAAACCGTCGCGCGCAGGGCCTTCAAAGTCAAAATCTGACCAACGTTGCGCTTGGCGCGCCCACAAAAGCGAGCGCCCACCCACTTGATACCCACGCATCCACGAGAAGGGTTTTTCTTGGACAAAAGGATGTTCAAAGTCTTTCACCACAAAATGCAATGTCGGTTCTTTGAAAATATAATGCCCACTTGACGCAGGGCTTCTTTGTTTCAGTTCTAAAGGCACATCCCCCAAATGTGGAAACTCCCAAGGGTTTTTCATGGCCGTGGGATAATCAACAACGTGCTTCACATCCCGTCCGCGCTCCAATACCAGCGTACGAAGTCCTTTTTGGGTAAGCTCTTTGGCCGCCCAGCCACCGCTAATTCCTGTCCCTACCACAATGGCGTCGAAGGTGCGTTCTTTGATAGAATCTATATTAAAATTTGACATACTTCCGAAAGACAAATGTTTCTTTTAAAAGTGTTTTAACCCTGTTTCATACTTTTAATTCAAGGCCAAAGCCCTCAAAAAAGTCTCTATACCAAGTTGCCAACATTTCTCTCCTTTATCCCACATTCACCCCCTACCTTTGTACTCACAATTCACTTCATCAACATTATATAGTACTTAAGTAATTAAGCAGAATTAGTCGAGACTTTCCAAGTTTATAAATTCTCTGATTATCAATAGCATAAGCCCGAAACTTAGAAAGTCTATTTTTGCATCATCACTTAGTACAAGTTTTTGGGAATCTTAAAGGGTTGAAAACAAAAAGCCGCTTGCGATTGCAAACGGCTTTTTTTATTGTCAAAAGCAAACTTACAAACTCTTTGCCTTCAACTGCTTCACTGCGTAGTTGGTGGCCCGTGCCGTAATCGCCATAAACGTAAGCGACGGGTTCTGGGTAGAATTGGAAGTCATACAAGCACCATCGGTCACAAACACATTTTTGCAGTGGTGCAACTGATTCCACTTGTTCAACTGCGACGTTTTGGGGTCTTTTCCCATACGTACCCCGCCCATTTCGTGAATATCCAACCCTGGAGCTTTGCTAGGTACATCGTTGGTTTTTATATTTTTAAAGCCCGCCAAGGTCAACATTTCGGTCATTTGTTCGTGAAAATCTTTGACCATGTTATCGTCGTTTTGGTCGTAGGCAACAGACGTTCTCAACAACGGAATCCCCCACGCATCTTTTTGATTTTTGTCCAACGTCACAAAATTACTTTCTTTTGGAATCGTCTCACCCATCATCCAAGAGCCTACGCGCCAGTTACCGTATTTGGGATTAGCCAAGTTAGTTTTAAGTGCTTCACCCATGCCCGATGTGTCATAATCCATCACGCGCTCTCCCGAAAAACCTGCTGCATAACCCCGTAGAAAATCCGTTTTTTCTTGCTGAAACACGTTCCTAAATCGAGGAATGTAGCTACTTCCAGGACGTGTGCCCTCCTGAGTGGTATCTAAAAGCCCTTCGTATTCGCCAAAAATGGTCGTTCGGAAGTTGTGGAAAGAAATATATTTACCCAACAAGCCATTATCGTTGCTCAAACCATTCGGAAAACGATTGGACGTAGAGTTCAACAGTATCAAGTTGGTATTCAGCGTCGAGGCGTTTAAGAAAATAATTTTTGCGTAATACTCAATCATCTCTTTGGTGTTGGCATCAATCACCCGCACGCCCGTCGCCTTACCCAGCTTTTCGTCATAAATCACCGAATGTACAACCGAATGCGGCCGAAGGGTCATTTTCCCCGTCCGCGCAGCCCACGGTAAGGTCGAGGAATTACTACTAAAATACCCTCCGTACGGACAACCCCGCACGCACAAGTCGCGCTGCTGACACTGTGCTCGTCCTTGCTTATAATGAATCGGTTGTGGTTTGGTCAAATGCGCGCATCGGCTTACGATGACGGGACGCGCTCCTTTGTAATGCTTGGCCATTTGTTGACCAAAATGTTTTTCCACACAGGCTTGCTCAAATGGAGGCAAAAACTCCCCGTCGGGCAATTGTGCTAATCCATCTTTATTTCCCGAAATCCCCGCAAAAATCTCCACATGGCTGTACCAAGGCGCCAACTCGGCATAGGTAATGGGCCATTCCACCGCAAATCCATCACGGGCAGGGCCTTCAAAATCGTACTTCGACCAGCGCTGCGTTCCCCGTGCCCACATCAACGATTTTCCACCTACTTGGTACCCCCGAATCCAGTCAAAAGGTTTGTCTTGAATGTATGGATGCTCATTATCCTTCACAAAAAAATGCGCCGATTCTTCCCCGAACGCGTAGCAACGGCTCGCAATGGGATTGGCGTCGGTAACTTCTTTGGGCAATGTCCCTAAATGCGGAAACTCCCACGGATTTTTGAGGGTCGTAGGATAATCGGTCACGTGTTTGACGTCTCGCCCACGCTCCAAGACCAATGTTTTGAGGCCGTGGTCGCAAAGCTCTTTGGCCGACCAACCTCCACTGATTCCTGAGCCCACCACAATGGCATCAAACGTACGTTCTTTGACCGAATCAATGTTAAGGAAAGACATAATGAGTAAGCGTTTTAGTTGCTGATTTTCTGATAGGTACTACGTTAGAAAAGCAATATCCGAAGTTTATTACTGATGGTTTTGTTTTTTTCTCATTCTTTGGTTAATCCCGTAGAATTCGATACTTTAGATACCATATTTCCCAGTCTATCTACTACTTGATGATTCTTATGCAAACCCTTAATCGTCGTTCTGTCTTAAAAGCCATTGGCCTCACAGCGGGCGCTACCGCCGTCGGAACCTCCGCAGAAGCTACCACCGTAAAAGAAATTACGTTCTCCCCTAACCCTCATTATATTTCCATTGCCCAGCCCATTACGGCCATCGTATTGGGGGCAGGAAACCGTGGAAATGTCTATGGACGTTATGCCGTTGCGTACCCCAATGACATTAAAATGGTAGGCGTCGCCGAACCGAACGAGTTTAGAAACGAGCGTTTCTCCAAAACCCACGGGATAGAAGCCAACCATCGGTTTACCACCTGGGAGGATGTATTTAAAGTGCCCAAGTTTGCGGATGCCATCATCATTTCTACGCCCGATACCCTTCACTATGGCCCTGCCCTTCAGGCGTTGAAGATGGGCTACCACGTATTGCTCGAAAAACCAATTTCGCCCTCCATGCAAGAGTGTTTGGAGATATTGGCCGCTGCCAAAAAGTCCAAAAGCATCATTGCTGTTTGTCACGTTTTGCGCTATACCGCGTATTTCCGAAAACTAAAGGAACTGTGTGCCTCGGGAGATTTGGGTGAAATGATTAGCATCAACCACCTCGAAGGCATCGAGCACGTCCACATGGCGCACTCCTACGTACGCGGGAATTGGCACGAATCGAAAAAAACGAACCCCATTATTTTGGCCAAATCTTGCCATGACCTCGACATCATGCGTTGGATTGCCAACAAGCCCGCCAAAACCGTTTCGGCCTACGGCAACCTCAAGTGGTTTAAAGCCGAAAACGCCCCCGCAGGTAGTACCGAGCGCTGCGTAGAAGGCTGTAAGGTAGAACGGGAATGCCCGTTTTCGGCCATAAAAGTGTATTACGAACAGAAAAAACGCATCCACGTTTTGGACGTACCCGAAGACCCTGCCTTGCAAGGGCCTGCGATTCTGGAACGTTTAAAAACCTCCAATTATGGCCGTTGTGTTTACAAAATGAACAACGACCAACCCGACCATTACACCAGCATTTATCAGTTCGACAAAGGCGTCTTAGCCACTTTCGGGCTCGAAGCGTTTACAGGCTGGGAAGCGCGCAAAACCCGCGTCATGTTTAGCATGGGAGAAATAGAGGGCGACAACGACCTCATAAGGGTCAGTGATTTTCGTACCAAAGAAGTAACGATTTGGAAAGCAAGTGCTCAAAAAGAGTTTAATAACTCGGGCCACGGCGGTGGTGACCATGGCTTAATGCAAAACTTTGTGCAAGCCGTTTCACAAAATAACCCTGCCTTGCTTACCTCCACCATCGAAGCCTCAATTGAGAGTCATTTGATGGGTTTTATGGCCGAAGAAAGTCGTAAAAATGGCCGTTCGATGGAGATTAAAATTGGGTAAATCAACCACCCGAAAGTTATCTACCTTCCCGAAAGTTCAAAACTTTCGGGAAGGTTCTGATATTACACACTCGCAAAACGATAAAAAATACCCAAGGGCAGCTTGCGTTTGGCGCGGTCAGGCAAAAAGAGTTCACCGCTCTCCGCATTAGGAACGTCCCCGAAACTATCAAGCACCAAGTTTTCGGCCATCAACGCCGAGAAACCGAGTGAGTATAAGTTTAAAATAAAAACAAAATCTTGATTATCAAGTAATTCTGCACACGATTTTAGCAAATCGTTCAATTGCTCTTCCAACACCCATTTTTCGCCCGAAGGGCCACGGCCGTAGGCGGGTGGGTCCAAAATCAATCCATTGTATTTTTTACCACGGCGCACTTCCCGTTGCACAAACTTAAAAGCATCTTCCACCATCCATCGGATGTTATCCGTTTCGCTGCCTTCCATGTTTTCGCGCGCCCAAGTCACCACGGGCTTTACCGAATCAACGTGCGTTACGTCGGCTCCTGCTTGGCGAGCCGCCACCGAGGCTGCCCCCGTATAAGCAAACAAATTGAGTACTGTCGGGCGCTCCACCTTCATTGCGCGGAGTTTAGTATCTAAATAATCCCAATTGGCCGCCTGCTCAGGAAAAATTCCGACGTGTTTGAAGGAAGTTAATGAGCACTTTAAGCGCAAATTTAATCCGCCGTGGCGGTACTGCGTCCACCATTTTTCGGGCATATTGGGCGCAAGTTTCCAGACTCCTTTTTCTGGCGAACCTTTATCACGCAGAAAAGTTGCCTGCGCCATTTGTTTCCATTCATTATCAGAAAGGGATTTGTCCCAAATAGCCTGTGGCTCTGGCCGTGCCAACACATACGCCCCAAAGCGTTCTAATTTTTCAAAATTTCCGCTGTCAATCAGTTCGTATTCTTTCCAGTGAAGAGGAGTCAGAAGTTGCATATAATAGTCGTCAGCCCGTTGTACAAAGGGCTTTTTAGGGTGATTCAAACACAAAAGTAACTCTGCAAACTGAAATTTTCATTCCGTTGCAGAGTTACCTTTTAATTTATCCAACAAAATTAGAAAGAAATCTTGTTTAGGTAGAAGACATTTCGGCGGCCGTCATCTCCAGTAATTCGCTGATAACCAAACGCTAAGTAATAGTTATCGTACCAATACACCACTTCATCGGTTGACGTTTGACGTACTTTATCCCCCAAATCAGCCGTCATGATAGGAATCGGACGAAGGTCTTCGAGCACTTTATCACGGTCAAAAACTTTGGCTTTGATGGCGCCACGGCTGCTGTAAAACATCGAAACCGTTTTGTCATCATTGGGTTTTATGCGCATTTTTTCCTTGAGCTCCATGCTACGAACGTTCTCGAAAGGCAACGAGTTATCCCAAATCAAATCTCCTTTGGCCGTAAAACCTGCCACGATGGCATGGGTATAGACAAATCCGTTGAAAATCTGGCCATTATTCATCCGACGAGCTCCGTACCAAGGATCCCAATAAAACGGATTCAAAAGCCCCATCGTCGGATACATTCCCATTCCACCATACATCATTGGTGACCCCCACCACGAACTCGTGCCGTAGGGTCCGATGTTATTATTTTTGTATTCGGGATAAAATATTTCTCCCGAAATCAGGTAGTTGCCGTTCTGTTCAATAATGTCATGTACCAAAAGGCGGTAATTCAACTTAACGTCATCACCATTTTCGCGTTTCCGCTCAATCTTTCGTTGCATTCGCTCCTGCTCCCGCTCCGACATAAAATTGAAGAAATTTTTAAAATCAGTGAAGCTGTGGTACTGCGTAAATTCGACTTCATCATACACAATTTTACTCAAAAACAAGCCCTGTGAAGCGCTGTTGTTATTGCCTTGCATATTGCGGAAGCCATACGTCCCAATCATCAGTTTGGTTGAGTCGTTGAGCATAAACAAGCGACCATTTAGTAGCGAATAATCGGGTTCCGGGCTGATGGTCACCTGCCCTACTGCTTGCCCATATTCGTCAAAAGTTCGGGAAATAATCTTGATTTCCTTGCCCTTACGAGCGGCATAGCAGACATTCACCAAATGATGGAGCGTATCTACATCCACCGATTGAATCACGGTGTTCGCTTGGGTAACGCCTGCCAGTACTTTGCTCTGTTTAGAAGCTAAATTGGTATATAAAAGCATGGGTTCATCACGAACCGTACCTGCCATGAAGACCGAATAACCAAGGGTTTGAAAATCGGTAATTTGAAACTTATCGACCGACGACAGATAAAATGTCTCCATATACCCCGCCAGACCAACTTTCACTACTTGGTAAAAATCAGTACGGCTACGGGTAAACAACAAATACACCGATTGGCCATCAAATGATGACTTGATAAAATCGAGGTTATCTTCAATGGTTCCGTTTATACTCCAATCTCGCTCTAAATTCGAGTTTAGTTTCTGGAGATTAAAGGCATTTTTCGCGATTTGTGACACTAAAATCACCCCACGAGAACCCAACGAAATCGTATGATACGACTCGCTCGTTCCTACCGTTGGCAACTCCACGCGTTTTATGGTTTGGGCTTGAACTCCCGACAGAAGTATTCCCAATAGCGCAATCAGAACTGTACTAAAAACCCATTTTGGGTTGTCCACAATGGACGTTTTTTTATGTGCTTTCATTTTGGCTTAAACTTAGTATGACATCAAACTCTTCGGGTCGGATAGGCATTACCGACAATCGAGATTGCCTAATTAACGCTATTTGATCCAATCTATTATCTGCTTTAATTTGCTTCAATGTCACGGGTTGTACCAAGGGCTGTACAGGCACAAGCTCCACTACCACCCAGCGCGGGTCGTCGATTGTTGGGTCAGGATATGCTTCTTTCAACACCTGAGCAATGCCCACCACTTCCATGCCCTCATTGCTATGATAAAACAGAACCCAATCCCCTTCTTTCATGGCTTGGAGGTTGTTGCGGGCTTGGTAATTACGCACGCCATCCCACACACTTTTTCCTGCCGTTACAAAATCATTCCAACTATACACAAAGGGTTCTGATTTGACCAACCAATAATTCATCTTGTTTTGTTTACTTTTCTACTACGCTATTTTTGAGAGTGTTGTTGCAATTAGCTAACGAGCATGGCCGCGCCAAATACCCCCGCACTATCTCCTAACTTTGGTCGAAGTATTTTGGTTTCGACTCTTCCGCTGTTGAAAATATATTTTTTAGCCCGTTCAACCCCTTCCGTGTATAACAAATCAATGTTTCCAACGCCGCCACCAAGTACAATCGCATCGGGATCCAAAATATTCATCAATACCGACACGGCTTTGCCAAAGTACTCCAACATTCGGTCGATGGTCTGGGCGGCGTAAGGGTCATTTCCTGCTTCGTAGCGTTTCATGATTTCTTTCATTGTGATTTGTTCACCACTAATTTTAGCATAAAAACGCTGCAACGCAGGCCCCGAAAGCACTTGTTCTACGCACCCTTTTTTGCCACAATAACAATCGTCTCCGTTGGGTTCCAACTCATTATGCCCCCACTCTCCTCCTATTCCTTGGACACCGTTGAGCACAAACGATTGACCATCTTTTCCTTTCAAAACCACACCACCACCAACGCCTGTTCCCATGATGACGCCAAAAACACAGTTAAAAGTTGGAACGACATCAGGAACAATCCCCATGACCGCCTCAGCAAGCGCAAAACAATTGGCATCGTTGGCTATCTCCACAGGTATGCCCAACATGCTCATCAAATCACTGCGCAAAGGCATGTCATTCAAACAAGTTGTGTTGCAATTTTTCATTAATCCCGTCGAAGGCTCAACCGTCCCTGGCGTACCTACGCCTATTTTTTCCGCCTTAAAACCCGTCTCGGCTTCCAGTTCTCTGACAAGCCTAACAATCTGACTGGCGATGTGATCATACCCTTTATGTGCTTCTGTATCAATACGTTTGCGAATCACAACTGAGTCGGGAGAAGGTGATGACAATACAACGCCTTCGATTTTTGTTCCGCCAAGGTCTATTCCCCAAATGGTCTGCATTTTTTGTAAATGGTTGGTGTTTAGTATAAATCTAATTTTTTGGCATAATTACGAACATTTACGCATTTGTCAAGTTTTCAAAGGGTATTTCTATTTTTGCCGAAACAAATCAAAAAATATATCACCATGTCATTACAAAAAGGCGACAAAGCACCCGATTTCAAACTTTTCAATACGGAGAAAAAAGAGGTTTCTCTCGAAGATTTTAAAGGTAAAAACCTCATTATCCATTTTTTCCCATTGGCTTTCACGGGGGTTTGTACTACCCAACTCTGCACCATGCGCGACAACATTGAGTACTATACACGCCTCAATGCCGAGGTTTTGGGTGTGTCTATTGACTCAATTTTTAGCTTGGGCAAATTCCGTTCTGAACAAAATTACACCTTCGATTTGTTGTCGGATTTCAACAAAAAAATGATTCAGGACTACGGTGTTTTCTGCGAAAACTTTGTATTTGGCATGAATGGCGTCGCAAAACGCGCTGCTTTTGTCATCGACAAAGAGGGCACCATCCAATACGCCGAAGTCCTCGAAAGTGCGGGTAATTTGCCTGATTTCGGTGCCATCAAAGCCACCCTCGAAGCGCTTTAATTACGCCCATATTCGACATATTAAGCCTCGTAATCAAGCCATTACGAGGCTTTTTTTACGCCCATTGATTTGGATTTCCATTCCCGAAGTTATTAATTGTAGAATATTTAACACTGTAAAGTGTTTCAACTGCGAAAATTCTAATAGAAATCTAAGGTCAAAATGGGAATTGTGGAACGTCGTGAGCGCATGAAAAAGCAATTACGCGCTGATATTTTAAAAACCGCCAGGGACATTGCGCGTGAAGAAAGTTGGGCGGCAGTCTCTATCCGTAAAATCGCCGATGTGATTGAATACAGCCCACCGATGCTCTACGAATATTTCGACAACAAGGATAAAATTTTAGAAACTATCCGCAACGATGGCTTTGCGGCGCTGCACGAAGAATTGCAGAAACTAAAAACCCTCTACCGAAGTCCCGAAAAACTACTAACGGAGTTTGCCCAAATCCAGTGGCGTTTTGCTTTAGAACAAACGGAGGTGTTTCAGGTTATGTTTAACATAGACGGCGCCAACTGTCTTTCAAAACAGGTCTATCAAGCAGAATTTGCCAAACTCAACACCCACCCCGTTTGGGAAGCACTGGCCCAAATCCGCCCGAGGTCTGCGGATGCAGTTTCCAAAACTTTTTACGAGTGGTGGTGCTTGACGTACGGCTTCTTGCTCATTTCGATTGTCACGCAGCCTCGTCCACAACTTCCCAACCTCGAACCTATTTTTATGGAATCAGTCCGACGGTTTGTACGAGGGCTTAGTTAGGCAGATTTTTCTGACTGGCACACGACCCGATACACCATTTGTTTGGCCAAAGGCAAAAGCGTTTCCTGCACGGGGTAATCAATGGGTGATTCGATCAAATAAGTGGCAGGATTGGGCAATTCACGGCGCTTGCGGATAAGAGTCAGCTTGAGATTTTCAAAAGTGTTTGCCATGTTCTTTGGCACCGACTCAATGTACTTAGTTTTGATGGTCTGCTCCTCACTGCTCTCAAACAAACGTACGTTGTACTGAAAAATATCAGTTGCTTTCTGGGTTGTTCGGTAAATAAACAGATACCCTTCTTTCAAATACAAAGGCATGATACCTACAGGAGTAAATACCAATTTCGAGGCGATGTCTTCGGATTGGTCTTGTCCGCGTGTCAGCGTTTTCTGAAAAAGTGGCAGAGAATACTCCAGAATGCTGTCAATTTCGGTCATTTCTTCACTCTGTGCCACTTGTTCATACAAAAATTCCATTTTTTGTACATCTACACCCACAATACGCTTTCGGAAAGAGGCCAAAAATTGCTTTTTTGACTGCCTCAACTGCGCAGAAAGTTTAAAATGTTTTTCAACCTCGGGCAAATCTGGGTACATTTTATACTCATCAAACTGCGAATTAACTCCCTGTAAATAAGCCTTTAACACGTACTTTTTGTACTCAAAGTCTATCAATCCTTCCGTGAGCCAGTTATGATTCAATTTTCTCATGTCTTAAAACTTTCAGTGGTTGAAAACATTCGGAAACCTGTGCATATCAAGGGGAAAAATGGTCTTTGCATCTAATCTACCACCTCTTCCTTCGACTGTCCCAAATTACAAAAAAAAGCAGCACAACCAAATAATATCAAAGGTATTTTTACAAATTACCAATGATTATTTTGATAATGTCAGACTTTCCCAAGTCTTTACTACAAAAACTGAAAAAATGTCAGACTATAATTCAATTTTTGAGCTGGCATAGAAAATGAGTTAAAAAGAGACGACAAAACTTAGTACTAAGTTCCAATAGTTGTAAAACCATCAAAACCCCTGATAATCATGTCAGAAGTAAAAGTTAAACCATTAGCTGATCGCGTTCTAGTGCAAACTGCACCTGCCGAAGAAAAAACTGCATTTGGTATCATCATTCCAGACACTGCAAAAGAAAAACCACAACGTGGTACTGTAGTAGCAGTAGGCCCAGGTAAAAAAGACGAGCCCCTAACAGTAAAAGTAGGAGATACTATTTTGTACGGTAAATATGCGGGCACTGAAATCGCCGTTGAAGGCCAAGAGTACCTCATCATGCGCGAATCTGACATTTTCGCTATTATCTAAGTTTTCTAATGCAAATGTGACAATTTGAAAATTCGGTAATTATCAATCAGCTACCGACCCAAACTTTCAATTGTTTTATTTCCAAATTCTAAAATTTTCAATTTAAAAAAACAATGGCAAAGAAAATATTCTTCGATACAGAAGCACGCGACAAAATCAAGAAAGGTGTTGATACGCTTGCAAACGCAGTAAAAGTAACCCTCGGACCTAAAGGCCGTAACGTTATCATCGACAAAAAATTCGGTTCACCAGCTATCACCAAAGACGGTGTAACAGTAGCGAAAGAAATCGAATTGAAAGATGCCATGGAAAACATGGGTGCTCAACTCGTGAAAGAAGTTGCTTCTAAAACAGCCGATGCTGCTGGTGACGGAACTACCACTGCGACTGTATTGGCACAAGCGATTTATGCTATCGGTTCTAAAAACGTAGCCGCTGGTGCAAACCCAATGGATTTGAAGCGTGGTATCGACAAAGCTGTTTTGGCCGTAACTGCCAACCTTGCTTCTCAAGCTCAAACAGTAGGCGACGACTTCAGCAAAATCGCTCAAGTTGCTACTATCTCAGCTAACCATGACGAAGAAATCGGTAACATGATTGCTGACGCCATGAAAAAAGTAGGTACTGAAGGTGTAATCACTGTTGAAGAAGCTCGCGGTACTGAAACTGAAGTAAAAACAGTAGAAGGTATGCAGTTTGACCGTGGTTATTTGTCACCATATTTCGTGACAAACGCGGAGAAAATGGAAGCCGAATTGGAGAAACCTTTCATCTTGATTTCTGAGAAGAAAGTATCTTCAATGAAAGAATTGTTGCCTGTATTGGAAGGTGTAGCTCAAACTGGCCGTCCATTGTTGATCATCGCTGAAGACGTAGATGGCGAAGCACTTGCAACATTGGTAGTAAACAAAATCCGTGGCGCATTGAAAGTGTGTGCGGTAAAAGCACCAGGTTTCGGTGACCGTCGTAAAGCCATGTTGGAAGACATCGCAATCTTGACTGGTGGTACTGTTATCGCCGAAGAGCGTGGTTTCAAATTGGAAAACGCTGACCTTTCTTACCTAGGTCACTGCGAAAAAATCATCATCGACAAAGATAACTCAACGATTGTGAACGGTTCGGGAGACCAAGAGCAAATCAAGGCCCGCGTAAACCAAATTAAATCACAAATCGAAAATACAACTTCTGACTACGATCGCGAAAAATTGCAAGAGCGTTTGGCGAAATTGTCAGGTGGCGTAGCTATCCTTTATATCGGTGCTGCTACGGAAGTTGAAATGAAAGAGAAGAAAGACCGCGTAGATGACGCCCTTCACGCAACGCGCGCTGCGGTTGAAGAAGGTATCGTAACTGGTGGTGGTGTTGCGCTTATCCGTGCAATCTCTGCGTTGGATGCCGTTCAAGGTGCTAACGACGACGAAATCACAGGTATCAACATCATTCGTCAAGCGTTGGAGTCTCCACTTCGTACAATCGTTGCCAACGCAGGTGGCGAAGGTTCAGTGGTAATCAACCGAATCAAAGATGAAAAAGGTGGTTTTGGTTACAACGCCAAAAACGACACTTACGAAGATCTTTTCGCAGCAGGTATCATCGACCCTAAGAAAGTAACTCGTTTGGCACTCGAAAACGCGGCGTCTATCGCAGGTTTGTTGTTGACAACTGAGTGTATGATTGCTGACGAACCAGAAGAAAGCGCTGGCGCAGGTGCAGGTGCTCATGGTCACGGTGGTGGCATGGGTGGCATGATGTAATCAGGAGCTTCCTCATAGTAGCATACAACGAAAGCCCTCGGACTTCCGGGGGCTTTTATTTCGACCAATACTTTCGCACAGATAATTACGCCTGAAAACATTTAAGTAGTTTGTGTAGAAAATACTCAGTATCCGTACTTGCTTAAGTAGTTAGAATAACAAAATTTTTCACTTTACACCAATACATTTTTATTACTTTCCGTCTAACAAACAATTGATTTCATTTCTCCTGCCCTTAGCATAGCTAAAAAATCGTTAAAATTTTGTTATTTTAAGTTTTTAAATAAGCACTGTCAAAATGACAGCCCAATCATGAAAATTGACCCAAACGAACTATATACTCGACTCATGTTGGCGGAATCAGACATTGATAACCTTGAAATACTTCCCCTTGGAGGTCCAGAAGGCGACGATGAGCCGATTGAAATGCCCGATGAACTAGCCATTCTTCCCCTTAGGAATACCGTTTTGTTCCCTGGCATGGTCATCCCTGTGACAGTCGGACGCCAAAAATCCATTCGTTTGGTTAAAAAGGCGTACAAAGGCGACCGAATTATTGGGGTAATTGCCCAAAAAAATCAGGATAAAGCCGAACCTGTTAGTACTGATTTGTACGACATCGGAACGATGGGCTACATCATCAAAATGATTACCCTTCCCGACGGTAACACTACGATTATTTTACAAGGACGCCAACGTTTTAGAGTTAGTGATTACGTTCGCGAAGAACCTTATATGATTGCCAAAGTATCTCCCATCGAAGATTACTTTCCCAATCAGAACAAAAAAGAGTCAAAAGCCCTCATTCAGTCGCTCCGCGACTCAGCTCATAGAATTCTTCGTCTCAATCCAGATATTCCTCAAGAAGCGCGTATCGCTTTGGACAACATAGAAAGTCCAACGTTTTTGACCCACTTCTTGTCGTCAAATCTCAATGCCGAAGTAGCCGAAAAACAAGACTTGCTTGAAAAAGCTACCATCTCTGAACAAGCTGTCAAATTGCTTGAGCTGATGATGCGTGAGATTCAAATGCTCGAACTAAAACGCGACATTCAGTCGAAGGCTAGTTCGGACATTGACCAACAACAGCGCGACTATTTCTTGCGTCAGCAAATCAAGGTATTGCAAGATGAGCTAGGCATGGAAACGCCCGAACGCGAGCTAGAAGACATCCGTTTTCGCGCCTCAAAGAAAAAATGGCCAGAAAATGCCAAAAAACACTTTGACAAAGAGGCACAAAAGCTCCAGCGTATCAACCCAATGGCACCTGATTACCCAGTGACACTCAACTACCTCGAATTGATGGTTGATTTGCCGTGGGGCGAATATACAAAAGACAATTTTGACTTAAAAAGAGCACAAAAAATCCTCGATGCTGACCATTTTGGACTAGAAAAGGTCAAAGAGCGTATCATCGAGTACCTTGCCGTTCTTAAACTTAAAAATAGCCTCAAAGCACCTATTTTGTGTTTGTACGGCCCTCCAGGGGTAGGAAAAACGTCGTTAGGAAAATCAGTCGCCAAAGCCCTCGGACGTAAGTACATCCGTATGGCATTGGGTGGTTTGCATGACGAAGCCGAAATCCGTGGGCACCGTAAAACATACATCGGGGCAATGCCAGGAAAGATCATCCAAAATATCAAAAAATCGGGTTCTTCCAACCCAGTTTTTATCTTGGACGAAATAGACAAAGTAAGCTCTAATTTCCGAGGTGACCCTGCTTCTGCTTTGCTTGAAGTACTCGACCCCGAACAAAACAATGCCTTCAGCGACAACTACTTAGAAGTAGAATATGATTTGTCGCGGGTCATGTTTGTTGCCACTGCCAACTCCTTGGAAAGTATCCATCCTGCCCTGCGCGACCGCATGGAAATCATTGAGTTGACGGGCTATACGGTGGAAGAAAAATTGCAGATTGCCAAAAAATACCTTGTTCCAAAACAACGAAAAGACCACGGTTTAGAAAACAAATCGTTTTCGATTGACGACAAGGCTTTGGTGAAAGTAATCGAAAACTATACCCGTGAATCGGGAGTACGTAACCTCGAACAAAAAATTGGTACGCTCGTTCGTAAGATTGCCAAGTCGATTGCGCTTGAAGAAGAATATCCTAAAACAATCAAGGCCGAGCACATTGAAAAATGGTTAGGTGCCGAAATATTTGACAAAGATTCTTACCAAGGCAATGACACCGCAGGTATTGTAACGGGCTTGGCATGGACGTCCGTTGGCGGCGAAATCTTGTTTATCGAATCAAGTTTGAGCCGAGGAAAAGGAGGATTAACCCTTTCTGGACAACTCGGGGATGTCATGAAAGAATCGGCCGTTACGGCGCTTTCTTACCTCAAAGCCCATTCGGACGACTTGGCCATCGACTACCGTATTTTCCATAATTACGACCTTCACATCCACATTCCTGCGGGAGCTGTGCCCAAAGATGGCCCTTCGGCAGGTATCACAATGCTGACGTCGATAGCCTCGATTTTCACCCAGCGTCGGATCAAGCCACACTTGGCCATGACGGGCGAAATCACCCTTCGTGGCAAAGTATTGCCCGTTGGAGGTATCAAAGAAAAAATATTGGCCGCTGGCCGCGCGGGCATCAAAGACATTATTATGTGTTCAAAAAACCGCAAAGATGTCGAAGAGATAAATGCTAGTTACATCAAAAACCTGACGTTCCATTACGTGGACACGGTTCAAGATGTATTGGCAATTGCTTTGTTGCCCGAGAAAGTTAAAAATCCAATGCAGTTTATTTTGCCCGAAGAAAAAAAGGAAAGTACATCCTTATCGGTCAATTAAAGGAATCTAAATGAACGTTTTTTCGTTCCCAAAGGTGTTGGTAGGCAACTATCAACACCTTTTCTTTACCAATTTTACGTAATTTTACGCCCCCAAAATAAGTTCATCCTCCGCATGTCACAAAAAGAAATTAGGTTCACCATTGAACAAGACGCTGAAAGAATCCCAGAAAAAATATATTGGGAGGCAACCGACAACCCCAACGAAGGGTTAGAAGAAACCAAAGCCATTGCAGTAGGTGTGTGGGATCAATTCCACAAAGGCACGTTATTCATTCCTCTTTGGACCAAAGAAATGGAAGTGTTTGAAATGAAACGTTTTTGTATTGAAATGCTTGGCTGTGTAGCTGATACGTTGCGTAATGCCACTGGCGATGAAATCATGGCTGCCCAAATCGACGAAGTAGGCTTGACCCTTACCAAACGGCTCCAAAAGGAAATGCAAGCAGCGAAGTAATGTTCGATGAAGTTCAAACTCACCATCCACCAATGATACAAATAGGAATCGTCGGGGCGGCAGGCTATACAGGCGGCGAACTGCTCCGTATTTTAGTCAATCACCCCCACGCAGATATTCGCTGGGCACATTCTAAAAGCCAAGCGGGCAAACCCGTTTATGCTACCCATACCGATTTATTGGGTGACACCGAATTGACTTTTTCGGGCGAAGACATTGCCAATTTGCTCCAACTCGAAGGACTAAATGTTATTTTTCTTTGTTCGGGACACAACGAATCGAGGAAATTTTTGGCAGAATATGTAGTTCCAGCAAGTGTCAAAATCATTGACCTCAGCACAGATTTCCGCGATCAATCGGAAGGGTTTGTCTATGGTTTACCTGAGTTGCAGCGGGAACAAATCAAAACTGCCACCAAAATCGCTAACCCAGGTTGTTTTGCAACAAGTATTGAGCTTGCTCTGCTTCCACTGGCAGCGGCGGGGCTGCTTACAAACGACATCCACGTAAGCGCCATCACGGGTTCTACAGGCGCTGGACAGTCGTTGAGCGCTACCACCCATTTTTCTTGGCGCAACAACAACATTTCGATTTACAAAGCCTTTACGCACCAGCACCTCAAAGAAATCAAAATGAGTTTGGCGAGTTTGCAAGAAGGTTTTGACAAAGATGTCAATTTTATTCCTTACCGTGGCGATTTTACGCGTGGTATCATGGCCAATCTTTACACACATTTTATAGGTACACTAGAGGAAGCCGTTACACTTTATCAATCGTTTTACGCGTCTCATCCATTTACACACGTAACGACCCAAGACATTGATTTGAAGCAAGTAGTAAACACTAATAAGTGTTTGATTCAATTGCAAAAACACGGCAATAACCTACTGATAACGAGCGAAATAGACAACCTTACCAAAGGAGCATCAGGACAAGCCGTCCAAAACATGAACTTGCTTTTTGGCCTTGCCGAAGACGCAGGTTTACGTCTGAAAGCACCTTCGTTTTAGCCTGTTTCCAGGCCCTCACCAGAAGCCAATGGTCGTATTTTCAGAACGGCTATTGGCTTCTTTGTATTCGTTAATGTATGTTAAGAATGACAGTCCCAAGCGTTTTTAGCTAATTTTGTAGCAGAAATTAATCATGTTATTGCGCGCTCAATGATTTTTTTACGATTTAGCCATACCCATTGCAACCCTCAAGGGCTTTTGTGCGTATTACGAGTAAAATACCTCGTAGTTCTCATGGGTTTACTTTTTACCTTACAAACCAACGCCCAGCGCCCAACTCCAACAGTTGCAGGTGAAGAAAAGGTATTTTTATTAGGTGCCGATAGCATTACCATTAGCAAACTTCTCGATGGAAGTGAAATCCGTCGTGTAAAAGGCAAAGTAACTTTTCAGCACAAAGGGGCTATCATGCACTGTAATTTGGCCATTCACAATGTATTGTCAAATGCCCTTGAAGCTTACGGCAATGTAAAAATTGTACAAGGCGACACCGTAACTGTCACGGGAGATACCTTGTTTTACTATGGTAATAGCCGTTTGGCCAAAGTTTCGGGGAAAACAGTAACGCTTAAAGACCAAAAACGTACCCTCACCTCCAATCGAATTGAATACGACATGGCAAGTGGCATTGCGTTTTATCCTAACCGTGGAAAAACAGTAGATGCCGAAAATACGTTAACGAGTAAGCAGGGGTATTACGACACCAGAACAAAAATCTCGACCTATTACCGAGACGTAAAGCTGGTCAACAAAAAATATACCCTTACCACCGATACGCTTGTTTACAACTCACTAACAAAAATTGCCGACTTTAGAAGTTTGACAAAAGTTGTGAGCAAAGACGGAACAGTTGTTGCTAAAAATGGTTCTTACAATACAGAGACCGGCGCGTCGATTTTCCGAACAAGAACAACCATCAACAATCCTGATTATACCCTCACTGGCGACTCATTGACGTTTGACAACCTTAACAAACGGGGTTTTGCTAAAGGCAAAGTAGAGTTAGTGGCCAAAAACGACGAAACCATTTTGAACGGGGACTTTGGGCAATATGATGGAAAACTTGGCAAGTCGAAGGTATGGGGGCACGCCCTCACGCGTACCGTTATCTCCAAAGATACTTTGTTTATGACCGCCGACACGCTGTATTCGATTGAAATTAAGTCTGACTCGCTTACACAAAAATCAAAGCGGCAGAACCTAAGGCAAAAAAACGTTGAAAGCGATTCGACAAACGAACAAAAGCCACGGCAATTGATTGGTTACAAAAATGTTTTGTTGTACAAAAGAGACTTACAAAGCAAGTGTGATTCTTTGATTTACAACTCATTAGACTCAAATATCACATTTTTAAAGAAACCAATCATTTGGTCTAAACAATACCAAATGGAGGCCGACTCCATCATTGCACAGCTGGTTGACCAAAAGCTGAGAACGATGTATTTGAAGGCAAAATCGTTTGTCATTGCGCGGGATACTTTGCTAAATTATAACCAAGTCAAAGGAAGACGAATTACCGCTTCTTTTGATGACAGTACCCGTTTACAAAAAGTGTTTGTAGAGGGCAACGGTGAAAGTGTCTATTTTGTCGCCGATGACGCCATGAAACCCATGGGCATGAACCGCGTAGAGTGCGCCAAAATGACCCTCAATTTCAAACAAAATCAAGTAAAGCGAATACAATTTGTTGGGCAGCCTGAAGGGCGATTTATTCCACCAAAAAACATAAAAGGCGACGAAAAACAACTCGAAGGCTTTAGCTGGCGCGACAAAGAAAAACCAACAAAAGAAGAAATTTTTTCTAGGGCTAACTTTAAACCTAACCCGCCCACGGTTGTCAAAGCAGTAGAAAAAGCCCCCGAAAAACCCAAGACAACGGTAAATAAAGGAGGGGTCAAACCGAAAGTAAAAACAAAGTCAAAAAAACTTTAGAAAAGAGTGAAACTTTTTTACGTTTTTTCGTCGTATATATTGTACAACCGCAAAATAATTTTTAACAACATTTTAAGTTCCATTTTTTGATTTTCAATTAATTTCAATATATTTTTGTCCAACCATTAGAGCCGACACTATGCTCATTTCGTCCAAGATCAGCTATGAAGAAAACTATACTTACATATACATTGCTCACTTGCTTCAGTTTACTGACGCTTAGTAATGTATTCGCCCAAACCGATGCCAATCGAAACAAAAGCCGATTGAATATTGGTAAAAAGCCCGCAGAAAGTACTGCGGCAACTTTAACGAAGATTCCAAGTTCGCTCGATAGAAGTATTAAGTTACGCCCAAGTGCGGCCATAAACGCGTATTATCGTTCGGTAATGCTTAATACACCCGCAGCAGCTGGCAGCGCAACTGTTAATAAAAACCGTACAACCAAGGAGTCTGCAAGCTTTATCGCAACCGATTCGCGTCCTTCACTTGATGAAACAAAATCGGAAGATTTGCTTTTTTTGAGTGATAAAATCCGTGTTTTGAATGCGTATCCTAATCCTGCCAATGATTATACTGAAATTGATTATCAAATTTCGGGCTTGACAGGTACCGCTAAAATTACACTTTTCAACGTAATCGGTAACAGCGTAGCAGAGTACGAGTTAGACAAAAACGACCGTCAGCTTCGTATCTCAACGCGTGAAATGCCAACGGGCGTTTATTTCTACCGCTTACTTCTTGAAGGAAAAGCAACTGCAACAAAAAAATTATTGATTCGCCATTAGTATCGAATTCTATACAAAAGCATACTTTTATAGCTTTATATTTCGTTGGGAGATATAAAGCTATTTTTGTATTTTTGTGCCTGCTATGCGTAAGACCCTATTCGGATATACACTGCTCTTCTTAACTACCCTCGTTTTGGGTTCGTGCAGTAAGTTTTCAAAACTTCAAAAAGAAGGAACCCTCGAACAAAAATACGAGGCCGCTCTCCAATATTATAAAAAGGCGGATTATTATCATGCTGGTCTTCTTTTTGAAGAAATCACTCCCCTGCTTAATGGGAAAGATGCCAGACAAGCTGAACTTGCTCAGTTTTACAATGCGTATTGTAATTTTAAGCAAGCCAATTATAACATGTCTCAGTTTTTGTTCAAAAACTTTTATGAGACATTCCAACGAAGCGAATACGCCCAAGAGTCATTGTACATGCACGCTTACTCGCTCTACAAAGACTCTCCTAACTTCAACTTAGACCAGACAAGTACTTTGACGGCGATTGCCGCCCTTCAGGATTTTATCAATACTTACCCTGAAAGTGCTTTTCGTGAAGAATGTACGGGGCTTATATTAGAACTTCGGGATAAGTTGGAGAAAAAAGCCTACGAAAAAGCAAAGCTTTACTACCAAACAAGTGAAGCCAATATCGCTAACTTCCGTTCGGCAGTTGTGACAATCAATAATTACCAAAAAGAATTTCCAGATTCTAAATACAACGAAGAACTTTCTTACCTACGGGTTGATGCTCAGTACAAACTTGCCAAATTGAGTTTTGCTGAAAAACAAAAGGAACGCTACCAAGATGTAAACAAATACTACCTTGCTTTCCTTGATAAGTATCCCAAAAGTAAGTTTGTACGTCAGGCAGAACGCTTCTACGAAAGTACCCAAAAAGAATTGGCGACAATTTTAGATGCTGAAAAAGCCGCTAAGGAGGCCGCCAAAGAGGCTGCTCCGTCCAACACTGGAAAGCTCTCAACCCCGTCGTCAACGACACCTCAAAACAAGTAATTCATCTGTAACAATTAATATATATGGCAGCTTCACCTTCTATCATAACACGCGACTCCGATAAACTTGCCGCCAAAACTGGCAACTTGTACGAGTCGGTATCGATTATTTCTCGTCGTGCGCGTCAGATTGCTTCTAAAACAAAAGAAGAACTCAACAACAAATTGGCTGAGTTTGCATCTGGCATCGACAACCTTGAAGAAGTGTTTGAAAACCGTGAGCAAATCGAAATCTCTAAGTTTTATGAGCGTCAGCCAAAACCTACGAGCATCGCCATCGAAGAGTTCATGGAAGATAAGTTGTACTGGCGTGCAAACGACGAAGACGACGCTAAATAACAAACATCTGAAAAATACGTAGTAAAAAGCCGCACCAATCCTTAGATTTGTGCGGCTTTCTTTGTTATTCTCAACAGCCTCTATGTCCATCTTACAAAACAAAAAAATTATCGTTGGGGTTACGGGTAGCATCGCTGCTTACAAAAGTGCCCTACTTGTTCGGTTGCTGATTAAGGCAGGAGCCGAAGTTCAAGTAATCATGACCAACGCCGCCCAATCATTTATCACACCCCTTACCTTAGCCACGTTGTCTAAACGGCCCGCGCTGAGTGAATTTGTGCAAAATAAGGCAGGCGAATGGAACAACCACGTCGATTTAGGGCTTTGGGCCGACGCCATGGTCATTGCCCCAGCCACCGCGCATACCCTTTCAAAATGCGCCACTGGGCTGTGTGACGACCTGCTTACGGCCGTTTATTTATCAGCACGTTGCCCCGTTTTTTTCGCTCCTGCCATGGATTTAGATATGTATCAGCATGGCTCTACTCAGAAGAACCTTGAAACACTTGAAGCATTTGGCAACCATCTTATTCAAGCCGAACACGGTGAGTTAGCCAGTGGGCTTGTTGGTACTGGCAGAATGGCCGAACCAGAACATATCATTACTGCTCTTGAGAAGCACTTTTCGTTACAGCCCGTTTTAAAGGGAAAAAAAGTACTTATTACTGCTGGCCCTACCCAAGAACCCATCGATCCAGTACGTTATATTAGCAACCATTCAACGGGAAAGATGGGATATTCGATTGCTCAAGCGTTTGCATTGGCGGGAGCTGACGTCACTTTGGTGAGTGGCCCTACCAATCAAACCTTAGCCGACTCATCTATCAATGTCATTCGGGTTAAATCAGCCCAGGAAATGTATGAAGCAACGGCTGGTCAGTTTCCCACTGCCGATGTTATTATTTTGTCTGCTGCGGTTGCAGATTATACACCTGCCCAGCCTGCGGATAGAAAAATCAAGAAAAAGGAAACTCATTTTTCGATTGAACTAACCAAAACTGTTGACATTGCAGCTACACTTGGTCGTCAAAAAGGAGGCCATCAACTCATGGTTGGTTTTGCCTTAGAAACCGACAACGAGTTTGAAAATGCACTTGGCAAATTAGCGTCCAAAAATCTTGACCTGATTGTACTCAACTCCCTCAACGACAAAGGAGCGGGCTTTGCATACGATACCAATAAAATAACCGTTATTGAATCAAATGCCACGGTGCATCAATTTGAGCTAAAGTCTAAAAATGAAGTGGCCCAGGATATTTTAGCACTTGTGGTATCAAAATTGTTGTCCTAATTTAGTACTCGAAATTTCAGTGATTTAAACATTGATGATAGCCTTTATGAATACGATTAAGAAATATAGCTGGTTGTTTTTGGTTGCTTTATGCCCATTTATACCTGCACAATCAGCAGAAGCGCAAGAACTTAACTGCACTGTGACGCTTAATTTCAATCAGCTTGTTTCTCAGCAAAATACCGACAACAGCAACCTCAATCAGCTTCGTTCGGTGATTGCTGATTTTATCAATGCCCGCCGTTGGACCAACGACAACTACAACCCTGAAGAACGCATTAACTGTAAAATCAACATAAACCTTGTTCGCTCACCCGCCCAAGGTTTATACGAAGGCACCGCCCAAGTGGTAGCAACCCGCCCCGTGTATGGCACTAATTACGAAAGTGTTATTTTAAATTTCATTGATCGTAATTTTAATTTTAGCTACTTACCAAGCAACCCAATGTACTATAATGAAAACACATACAGTGATGAATTAACCCAGACATTGGCATTTTATGCGTACCTAATTTTAGCCGTTGACTATGATTCTTTTAGTAAACTTGGCGGAAATCCTTACTTACAAAAAGCCCTGCAAACCGCAAACCTAGCGGCGGGAGTTAGCCCCGCAGGCGCACCCGCAGGCTGGAATTCTACAGGAGGCGACCGACGGAATCGGTATTGGTTAATAGATAATTTTAATAATCAAATTATGCTTCCTGTTCGCGAATCTATGTACGCTTATCATCGAACAGGGTTGGATAAATTTACCGAAAACCCCGTTGCCGCTCGTCAACAAGTGATGAACCTGTTGAATGCTGTCCAACAAGCAAGCAAAGGAATGCCAGGCGCAGTCTATATCAACACGCTCTTCGATGCCAAAGGCGAAGAAATTTACAAAATTATGGCAGAAGCTAGTAAAGAAGACCGACAGAAAGCCTTTGCAATTCTTTCGCAACTCGACCCTGCCAAAACCGAAATGTACCGTAAATTGATGCGCTAATGAGCAAAAGATTGGTTAAAATTCCGCTGCATCATCTGCCCGCTCACGCCAATGAACTTATCGGGAAAACGGTCAATGTTGTTTTAAAAAGCAATCAGACATTTTATGGGCAATGTGAACGCATCGAAAACACCTTATTTGTGTTACGTGATTTCCGAAAACACGCTCACCAACTGGCTTTTACACAAATCGAATCAGTGATTTATGATAAATCAGCTACTTTTTGAGTAGTTCCAAACCCAAAGGCATTCCTTTTTGTTGAATAGTTGACTAACTTCGCGGCGGTTCAACCGAGATATGCTGTATGCTTGCTCATTTGCTGATTAAAAATTACGCCTTAATTGAACATCTGGAACTGACTCCTGATTCTCAACTCAATATTATTACGGGGGAAACAGGAGCAGGAAAATCAATCATGTTGGGAGCCATTGGTTTATTGCTCGGTAGCCGTGCTGATACCAAAGTGCTGTACAACCCTTCCCTAAAATGTGTCATTGAAGGTACTTTCGACTTAAATGGGTACTTTATTGAGCATCTGTTTGAAGAAGAAGAGCTTGATTTTTCAACCACTTGCCTCGTTCGACGGGAAATAAGCCCGTCGGGAAAGTCGCGGGCATTTATCAATGATACCCCCGTCAACTTAGAAACGCTCCGCCGAATTACGGGGCAATTGATGGACATTCATTCGCAACACGATACTTTGCTGTTGGGCTCGAATGAGTTTCAATTGCAAATCGTTGATACCTACGCCCAAAACGAGTCCATCCTTCGTCAGTATCACACTGATTTTCAGGCGTACCGCAAAGCGACGCAAGTCCTCGAACGGCTCAAATCAGAAGCAGCACAGCTTCGTAAAGAGTCTGATTACAATCAATTTTTGTTTGATGAGTTGGACAAAGCCCAGCTTCAAGCCGAAGAACAGGAACAATTGGAGCAAGAATTAACCATTCTTGAAAATGCAGCCGACGTAAAAGAACGCCTTCAATTGGCTAATGATTACCTCGATAATCCCGAACAATCAGCCCTTTCTCTACTCAAAAACGCAGTTAGTAGCCTAAATTCCATCAGTAAATTTGCGCCTCAATACGAACAGCTTCGCGAACGGACGCAAAGTGCGTACATTGAGCTAAAAGACTTGGCCTCTGAAATTAGTGACGAACAAGATAACGTTGAGATTGACGATGCGCGCGCCGAAGATGTACGTGAGCGCCTGAATCTGTTTTATCATCTTCAGCAAAAACACCAAGTAAAAACCTTGGCGGAACTCATCGTCATTCGGGATGAGTTGGAGGTAAAAGTGAGCCGCGTTCTCAACCTTGACGAAGACATTGCAAAAGCCCATACGGCTGTGGAAAAGACCAAGGCCAAGCTCCAAAAAAGCGCCGAAAAGCTTTCCAATTCGCGTAAAGTGGCCATTGCACCCGTTGAAAAAGAGGTAAAAAAATACCTGCTTGACCTCGGAATGCCGAACGCCACGCTGAACATCCAACAGACCCTCATCGAGCCGACCGAAGATGGCATTGACGATGTTGATTTCTTGTTCAGTGCCAACAAAGGTATTAAACCACAACAGCTCAAAAATGTGGCGTCGGGAGGAGAATTTTCACGTTTGATGATGGTTATCAAGTATATTTTGGCCACCAAACGCAAACTCCCTACCATTATTTTTGACGAAATTGATACAGGCGTTTCGGGCGAAATTGCCATTAAAATGGGGCAAATGATGAATGATATTGCCCAAAATCACCAAGTGATTGCTATTTCTCATTTGCACCAAATCGCTACTTACGGACATGCCCATTATTTTGTTTATAAAGATAATTCAGCCGAAAAAACCGTCAGCCGTATCAAAAAATTAACTTTTGAAGAACGCGTTCAAGAAATTGCGCAGATGATAGGGGGTCTAAAACCAAGCGAAGCCATCGTTCAGAATGCGCGTGAAATGCTTCAAACCCAAATAAATCAACAACAAAAAGGACAGACGAGTTTATTTTAATAGAACCTGAGAAAACAGAGGTTATAACTGTTTAGTTATTTTTTTAAACAAAAATCAAAATGAAAAACATACTCTTAGCATTGAGCTGTGTGGCTATTTTAGGAGCTTGCGGCCAGGACAAGGCCGCCGTTGAAGAAGCTGAAAAAGAAGTTTTTGCGGTTCATGACGAAATCATGCCCCAAATGTCGCAACTCATGGAATACAAAAATGGCCTGTCGGTCGAAATTGCCAAATTGGATAGCCTCCTGAAAATCAAGTCAAACGATAGCCTTCAAAAACGCAAAGACGAAGCCTTGGCCATCAGCACTACACTCCAAGAAGCCGATAAAGGGATGATGGATTGGATGCACGATTACCGTGGTGATTCGCTCAAAGCCTTGGGCAGCGAAGAAGCCATCAAAGCCATGAGTGCCGAAAAAACAAAAATAAATACTGTCCGCGACAAAATGCGCGAAGGAATGGACAAAGCCAAGACCTTCTTAGGAAAATGAACAAATTAATCATAGTACTAGCACTGTTTTCGCTTTGGAGTTGCAGTGGGTCGTCCGAACGTTTACCAATTTTGGGAGAACGCGACACAGTGAAAAAAATGGTGGATGGGAAAGAAGTCGTTGATACGGTTTACCATACCATCCCCGATTTTAAATTTGTCAATCAAGAAGGCGATACCGTTAGCGCTCAAAATTTCAACGATAAAATTTACGTGGCAGATTTCTTTTTTACCACCTGCCCCACCATTTGCCCCGTCATGAAAAAGCAAATGAAGAAAGTCTATGAGAAATTTAAAGGGGAAAACGAAGTAGCCATTTTATCACACACCATTGATCCTGAACACGATACACCCGCAGTTTTGAAAGAATATGCCAAGGATTTGGGCGTATCTGGAACGCAGTGGATGTTTGTGACGGGAAATCGTGAAAAAATCTACGAAATCGGCGAGAAGCAATATTTGGTAGTAGCAGGAGCCGATTCAACTGCGCCAGGTGGGTACATTCACAGTGGCGCGTTTGTGTTGGTTGACAAACAAAAACGCGTTAGAGGTATGTACAACGGTACGGACGAAGCGGGCACGCAACGCTTAATTGCAGATATTGAGCGCCTTCGTAAAGAGTACAAAGATGAAAAACAATAGAACTGATATGAAATTGAGTCTTCAATTGGCTAGTTTCCTTGTGGTTTTGATACTCGCGTGCCAAGGCAGAAGCGCCATAAAACACGAGCAATATGTAGCCGAAGGGTTTACGTTGTTTCAAACGCATTGTGCCAATTGCCACCAACGCGATGGAAAAGGTTTGGAAAACCTCTACCCTGCCCTCTCTGCCGACTACCTCAAAGACAAAAATCAGGTAATTTGCTGGATTAAGAATGGGGTTCATCAACCGATGACTGTCAATGGTAAAAGCTATAATCGAGCTATGCCTGCCAATCCTGGTTTAAAGGAACTAGAAATTGCTGAAATTATGACCTATATCTATGCCACTTGGGGAAAAGAAACGGAAATTACGACCGTGGAAACCGTCCAAGCTGCTTTAGAAAAATGTCCTCCAAAATAAGAAAAACGGCGGGGTTCCCGCCGTTTTTTTGTTTTATACCAGTTGCGTTTCTGCAAAATAGGCCATCGCTTTTTGCATGAATAGCGCAAAAATAGGATTGGGTTGACCCTCTATTTGAGTGAAACGCTCATCGTTGACGTACAAATCTCCTAGTCCTTTATACGCCTCTGCTTGTGGGTCAGTCGAACCAGATGTCCCCCAAAACTTGCGAATTACGTCATAGTGTCGGGCTATTTGGCGCTGAACTACTTCACTTGTCGGGTCGTTGCCCATCATGGCAGCCAGCCCACTGCTAATTTCTAAACTTTCCCTTTTTAGCGCCTCAAAATCCGTTTTGATCAACGACCGCAACGATTTTTCGGCTATTTCTACCGCTTCAGTACCATACGCACCGATGGCTTCTTTTCGATAGGCTTCGGCAGTTTCTTGCGACAATCCTTCATACAATTCTTCGTGCTTCAACATAATACCTTCTTTTAGATTAAACATTGTTTTGTCAATCGTCAAAAGCAATGTCTCAATTCGGCTTTGTTTGGCTTCAAGGGCTTTTTTGTGGTTTCCTAATGCAGTAAGTAAATCAAAACCAGGCGCATCAAGAATCCGCCCAATGTCTTGCAATGGAAAATCCAGTTCTTTGTAAAAAAGAATTTGCTGCAAGCGCAACAGCTCATTTTCGCCATACATCCGATACTTGGCCTCCGTACGGATGGCTGGTTTTAAAAGCCCAATTTCATCGTACAGGTGGAGCGTGCGCACGCTCACACCTGCCAATTTTGCCAATTTTTTAACCGAATAACGTATCATACTGCCTTCATTTTGACTGACTGCACAAATGTAGGCTATCACGTAAGGTAAGAGTCAAGAAAAATTTTCTAAATTTTTATTCCCCACTCTGGTCGCATCGAACGTCCCAAGAGTTCGTTGGCTTCTTTGTCGTTCTTAAACTGTTCTTTTTTAGGATTCCATTGCAAGGGGCGCTTCAATTCGTAAGCGATGTTGCCCAGGTTACAAACCGAAGAAGTACGATGCCCGATTTCAACGTCACAAATCGGCTTACTGCGTTTACGCATCGCATCCAAGAAATCTTTATAGTGGTTTTCGCTCTTATAAACGTGTTTTTCGGTTTCGCCAATCACTTTTTCTTTGAGCGATGCAGGAGTCGTTTCTAGTTTTTTACGCTGAACCTTTATTTCGCCTTCTGTTCCCACAAAATGAATCGCATTGCTCCAATCCCATTTTTCGTGGGTCATCGTAATTCCGTTTGCGTATCGGTAGGTCAAAAACGGATGATCTTTTCCATCGGGGGCAATGATTTCTACGGGGCCACTGTTGTCCATGTCCAGCGCCCATTGCACTATATCAAACATGTGAGCGCCCCAATCGGTCACCATACCTCCACCAAACTCCTTGTAGTTTCTCCAGTTAGGGAAGACATCCCTAGAAATGGGAGGCGCTAATTCTGAATTAAACGCCACGGGGCTGTTTGGCCCTAGCCATTTGTCCCAATCCAAGCCTTCGGGAATGGTTTCAGCCGACAAATCGTAAGGTTTTGGCGGTGGCCCTACGTTTACTTTAATGCTTTTGATTTCGCCAATGTAACCATTACGCACCAATTCGGCGGTTTGGCGAAACTCAGGCCATGAGCGCTGCATACTTCCCGTCTGGAACACTCGGTTGTATTTGCGGGCGGCATTCACCATCGCACGCCCTTCCCGTATGGTCAAGGCGAGGGGTTTTTCACAATAAATATCTTTTCCTGCTTCAGCCGCTTTCACCGACATGGCTGCGTGCCAGTGGTCAGGCGTAGCAATCACCACGGCGTCGATGTCTTTACGGGCCAACAACTCCCGAAAATCGACATAGACAGGAATATCCGAATAAGCGCCCAACTGGGTGTTTTTTTCGTAATGCGCCTTAATTCGATCAAGGGTTAGCTGGGCTTTTGCTTTATACACTTCACTCAAGGCCACAATTCTTGCTTCATTTGTCCCCAAGAAAGAGGTCGTAAGGCCACGTCCTTGTTTTCCAGTGCCAATAAAACCCAACGAGATGATATCACTTGGCGCAATGTATTTGGTGCCATCAGGGCGAGTTCCTCCCAAAACAAAACGAGGGACAATCGTAAAACCCGCCAAAACGGAAGCTGCTTTGCCAACAAACTCCCTCCTAGAAACGGTTGATTCTTTTTTCATTCGGTGTAAGCGTTTAGTATGATATAAAACTTCAATTATCCTAATCTAAGGGTATGCGTAAACGGGGTAAAACCCGTCAAATAAACCGTTGGGGCTTCCATCGGAGGGAGGGCACCGCGCAAGACAACGCCTTTGTGTTCGGCTCGTCCTTTTCCAAAACGAATGACGTCGCCGTTCAACGTGTAAGTTCCTTGCTCTCCTTCCAACAAATACGCGTTTGAACGTTTAGCATACGGCACTACCCCCGACAACTCCCCTCCAGCCCTAAAAATCAATTCCAACGACACAGGCACTCCCTCCGTTCCTGTCAGTTCTACCTGAACGTCAAGGCCACCCGCTACTTCTTTAATACGTACTGTTGATGTCAGCTTTTGTACCTCGCTTTGGGGTCTATCAGCGCGCGGCATTTTGTCCCAATCTCCGTCGGGCGCAATTTTGTCTGCCGCCAATGGCTGGTAATAAGGCCCTTCCAACGTTTGTGTCATCACCCAAGTATCTCCTTCTTGTTCAATTTTTTCGGTTTGAAATTGGCCTTTTCCAAAAAAAGAAGCCGCTACTCGCATCGCCTGAAGCACCGAATTGCCTTTGTGGAAGGTCAACCAAGCGGCATTTTTTGCCAAAATGGTTGCATCCCAATTCTCCCGACGAATCCGTACTACGCCCGAATACGGAAAGGCTTTGGCATAGCTGGTAGGAAGTGGTTTGCTGGTGGGAAGTTCGTCCCAAAGGCTTGGGTCTTCAAGAAAATAGTCCAAATAACCCGCCAACTGCGCTTTGGTGCTAGTTTGTTCAATCTGACGACACATGGCTGCCATCAGGCCATCTTTGTCATGCAAAGCCATATAACGGTAACAATAATAGTAACGCGACATATTGCCAATCGTCCCTTTATCTTGCCGATTTGAGGCCTCAGTCACTACTTCGCCGTTTGGATGAACAAAGTAGGTCGTCATCACTAAATTGCGGCGAACAGGCTCCAACAATTCGGGTTTACGCAGCCCTTTCGCCATGATAATCAACGACCGATTGACAATCGGCGAATACGTATTTGTGCTCTTTTCGTTGTACTGGCCGTCGGGATCGATGTCGATGTGTTCGGCCAACCATTGGTCAATCCGTTTTACATAACGAACATCTGGAAAAAGCTCATTGAGTTTGGTCAATGCCGCCGAAACCACCCAGCGGTGATTGGGCGTATGGATACCTCCAACAATCAACGCCTCTCCCGCATTTTTCAAGAATTTTGTAACCAACTCAATGGATTTTTCACGGCCTTTGAGCGACATTTTTTTCAAATAGCGGTAAGTAGGCACCATGTTTTCCAATACGAAGGCCGTATCGGGCGTTGAGTGAAAATTCGTAGAAAGTAAATCAATCGTACCGTCCGAATGCTGCATTTTCAACATACACTGTGCAGCGGCTTCTATTTCTTTTAAAAGCGCTGGCGATTGGTAATGCTTGGATTCTGGACAAGACATCAGCATAGATGCCGTTATGAGAAAACCGCAGGTAGTGTGCGGATTGGGAATGTCGGTATCGTCTTTGTAGCCTCCCGCATACACATGGTTGGCATCAGTGACTTTTAAAGCACGGTAATTCGCAATTGACTCATCGTAAATTTTAATCCATTCAACGAGCCAAGCGGGTTTATCGGCCGTTTGATTGGTAGTTGAACCAAAAGAAACCAAAGGCAAAGCCGCCAAAGCAGTTGCCCCATTTTGAATAAAAATTCGTCTTTTCATTTGAGAAACGGAGGGATGGAATTACATAGAAAAAGCGAGGAAAGTATGATTTTTCCTCGCTTCTCTTCAATATTCTTTCTCAAATAGATTAATTCGGCGCCATTCCCGCTGGGGCATTGAAAAAGCCCGTCGGTCGGCGGATACTGTATTGGGTAAAATCCTGGTTTGCATCTAACCCAATTCCTTTTAATTGCTCCCCTGACAATTGGTTTTCGACCGTGACAGGTTTCTCGGTATATATCTTTTTGGTATTCGGGTTCCACGTAAGCTCATCGGTTAGCAATCGCTCTTGCTTCACGGTATTGACCACTTTTACGTTTCCGATGACGCGATACATGCCCGTTCGGGAATCGTACCTACCCGAGTCCGACACAAGGGTTGTAAGTACTTGGCCGTTTGGTCCGAAAAAGTCCACAAAAATTTGTTTTGGAAAAATTTTATCGTCTAACCCTGACTTGATTTGTTTGGCAGTTTTCACCCGCACTTTCAGCAAACCTTCTTCGCTGTACAGCACTTCTATTTTTTCTGCTTCTTCGAGGGGACCTTTGTAGGGAATAAATTTGGTTGCTTTTTTTTCTTCTTGGCAAGCCATCCCAAAAGTGAGAAGTAATATAAAACAAATAGGAGATAAAAGTTTATCTCCCATTTGCATCTTTGCAGATGTTGTATTAACCCACCTTAACATCTTGGCGGTAAAATTAGCCTTTTTTGAAAGACTTTCCAAGAGCAATTGTTTTTTTATCAGATTTTTTTTCATTTTTTTTAGCACAGATTTGTATGCAAGCATACGAATATACTGATAATAAAGCATTTATGCCTGAAAAAATATTTTCATTTTGTCTCTCATTTTTAATTTTTTTTCAAAACGCGAAACGATAGACGAAAAAAAATGCTCTTCGGAAAGAGCATTGAATGTTATTAATCGACTTTGAATTTTTGGAACCAGGTATCTTTCAGTGAGAATCCAATCACAAAGCGGGCATATCGTTCTCGGAAAGTTTGGGAAGAAATACTCCCTCGCTGCCCTCCCACAACCGAAAGGTTAATCAAATTGACAAAGTTTCGCCCTACTGGTAGCGACACCCCCAGGGAAACACTCATATCGTCGATAGGTTTTGTACCAATAACCACAGGAGTTTGATTAAATGTGAAACCTGCACGGTAATACACCAAATCCATGTATTTCGTTGAATTGAATTTAGGCATGTACTCTATTCCAAAATGATAACTTTGACCATTTCTCATGTTTTCATTCGTACCTGATGTTCCTGCAAAGTTAGTCCAGTTTTGACGCTCATAGTCGGCCGAAACCGTCAAGCGGTATAAATACTCGTAGCTGATACCTACCCGCCAAGCAGACGGCATGGTTACTTTCAGGTCTGCCTGAGTTATTGTATCGGGATTTGTCACAGGCGAGTTGCTGCTACTTTGCACCTCAATCGTGGTATTACGAATGGCCGATGCTGTTGAGCCTAGTTTATAGGTTGCACCAAAGTTGAGGTAGTGGTCTTTTTTCAATTTTTGTTTCCAAGCCAAACCTCCCTTAAAATTCAAATCTTTCATATTGATACGGTCGTCGCGGCTAACGATATAGTCACGGCTATCGCCAATACGAACTTGCGAAGTAACGCTCTTGTTGTAGTTTCCAAACAAGTAAAAAGCATCTACCCCCAAACTCAAGTTTTTTGTAATCTGAACCCCGTTAGAGAAGTTGATTTGGTTGAGCCCGCCTTTTCCTGCATACACATACTGAGCCTCGTAGATAGAAGTACCGATACGCGAGTACGAATTTTGCTGGTAGTTGATAAAACTATACGGCTTGAGACTTATACCAACCGACCATTTTGGTGCCACAGGAAATGACAAGGCCAGGTAGCTGATGTTTCCGCCAAAATCGCGTTGCGCTTGTTTTGCATCACGGAGTCCTTTATATTGCCCTACCACCCCAACGTCAAACATGGTAAAGCGGTTTGTTACCAAAAGAGCAGGATTGAGCGAATTGATATACAACGGGTTTGCAGTACTCACGCCAGCGTCCCCCATTCCATTGTTAGGAGCATAGCCAGGGCTCATTAACTCACCTGCTCCGATGGCAGAATAAGGAGCATTACCTAACCCTTGCGCTAATACATTTGATTGAATAAATAAAACCCCTACGACCCAACTCCACTGGAAAAGCTTACGCATTTTGTAAATTGATATTATATTGTAAAATTCGATTTAAACCCGTTAAGACTACATTTGGTGCCGCAAAGATGCGATTTTTGAGGCTATTTTCAAACAAAGGCGCATCACCTCCGCATAAAAGCACCTGACATTCACCTCGTTCGGAACGATAGCGTTCGATAAACCCTTGTATTTCGGCCAAAAGGCCATTAAATACGCCGCTTTCCATGGCTGTACGGGTGCTTTTACCCACTAAACTTGGTACCTGAAAGTCGGCTGAATTGATTTCTATCAAAGGCAACCTTTTAGTAAACGCGTTCATGGCCTGAAATCGCATACGAAAGCCTGGAGAAATTATTCCTCCTTCAAAAACTCCCGTTGCACTTACCCAATCATAGGTGACACAAGTACCCATGTCAATGACCAAACAATTGTCGTTGGGGAAAAGTACTTTGGCACCAACCGCCGCCGCCACTCGGTCGGCGCCAAGAGTATTGGGGGTGTCATAATTCTTTTCGATAGGCAACGCCAACGTGGGGGTCAACTGAAACGAAGTTACGCCCAATGCACGCAGTTGGTCGGTGTATTTTGTGGTATCTTGGCTTGTTGATGAAAATATTGCATACGCTGGCGGATTGCCACACAGGTGCTCCCCCAGCGTATCTATGGGGATTTTTGACACCGCTTCCGCCAAATTCTCTCCCTCAAACCACCCAATTTTGGCGAAGGTATTCCCGACATCGACGGCGGCATTGCGTTTGGTGTTAGACATAGTGCTACTTTCTAAAACTCTACACGGTAGTTGATCACAGGCACCATCCCCAACTGGAATTGCTGGACAATCTGACGCTGATAGGTATCGTAGTAGCTGTAAGCTTCGTTTTCAGTATTGGTCAAATTCTGAATATCAATCGACCACGTACGGGTGTAGTTAGGTTTATTGCGTTTCCAGAAAATACGCACATCGGGACGGAAATAGTTTTTTACTTTAATCGTATAAAGCTCCGATGCTTTGTAAATGGTTCTTCCTGCTAATTTAGAGGCATCTGCGTCAATCGGTGTGTCGCGGTAGCCTCCTAGCCATAACACACGAACGTTCACGCCAAAGGTACGATTGACCCGTTTGTGAAACTCTTTTCCAGCCGCCAAGCTAAACGTATGGTTACCATTAAAACGCGTATTTCGTTCGATTCCATCTTGACCTTTGTAAGTAGAATTATAGAGCGAGGCCGTGAGTAAGGCATAAAAATCTTTGCTCAAAAACTGCTGATAGGTTGCTTCTACCCCGTAATTACGTCCAGTTCCTTTGTTTTCTAAACCCACATTGGTAAATCCTTCAATGAGATTCAGCGCCGAAAATGAGTTAGTGCCAGCAATTTGGCTGTTGGCTTGGGCAATAGGTACATTGAACAACGACTGATAATAGGCTTCTACTTTCAAAGACGATTGTTTCGGTAACGCCGTCAATTGCTGTTCCCATCCCAACACATAATGGTGCGCTTTGGTAAAGCCCAATTTTTTGTTGGGGAATAAATTCAATTGCGCATCCGAGTTAAAAAGCGACAAATACGTCTGTGGCAATTGGAGTTGGCTGTGCAAACCATACGACGCCGTGAAGGCCGTTCGCCCCGTAGCACTGTAACGGAAAGAAATGCGGGGTTCGAGCGATTGCGTTTGGTTGTATGTATAATTCAAATAATGCAAGCCCGCTTGGAAAGTAAGTCGCGTTGCCAACGTCCCCGACAGAGCAACATACGGTTCAAGAATCAACCCATCTAATTTCCCTTTGGATACACCGCCGTTGCTGATTTGCACCGAATCTTGTTGGTACGTAATAATCACGCCTTCTTTCCACTGAACTTTAGGCGTGATTTTGTGCGTCAGTGACGTTGAAAGCGAATAGCGGGTTTTCCGAAACGCATCTACTTGGGTCAAGGTACGGGCAAAATTAGCTTTGTTCAATTGGTACCCTTCGCGGCGCGTCTCCAGACCCGACACCGCCAAGGTAGTTTTCCAAAGGGTATTTCGGGACAAATTCAGGGAATGAGTAACGCCCATTGCCCCCATTCGATTTTTAAATTCGATGTCGTATCCGTCTTTCTGAAATTTCCACAGGGTAGTATCGCGTTCGGCTTGGAAAACATTACTGCTTGATCCTGCCATTCCGAAGATGGTAAAGTGTCCCGCTTTTTTGGTGGGAAACGATAGATTGAAGGCTATATCTTGAAAACGAATGTCTTCTCCTCCAAATTTAACCCCCATCATGGCCAACAAACCCGTGAACGAATAGCGGTAATTGACCAAATAGGAAGATTTGTTTTGGCGTGAAAGCGGCCCCTCGGCGGCAAAATCGACCCCAATCAAACCCACTTGACCCGTAAATTCGTGTTTTTGGTCATTTCCTTTTCGCAAATGTACATCCATCACTCCGCCCAGTACATTGCCATAATCGGCGGGAAAGGCGCCCGTCATAAAATCGGCACGCTCCATGAGTTGCGCACTCAATATATTGGTTCCACCGCCCGTTTGCGTGGGTCGGTCGCTGAATGTTCCCGCGTTGCTGAGGTGGTTAGGATTGACAATTTCTACGCCTTCCAAACGCCATTGCGTACCCGTCGGTGAGTTTCCTCGAATGACCAATCCGTTGGCTTGGTCGTTGGCCGCTGACACTCCAGGGAAAGAAGTAGCCAAACGGGCTGGGTCAAAAAACGTCCCCGCAAAACGCAGGGTTTGTTCAATAGTAATCGTTTGAAGGCTGGTTTGGGACGATGGCCGAGACGACCGTACCACCGTTTCTGAAAGCTGTTGCGTGGTTTCTTTCAACGAAATTGCTACCACTTTTTCTTTTCCAGCTTCCACCAGAATTTCGGGTAAGACCAACGTTTCGTAACCGACTCGGCTTATTTGTAACGCATAACGGCCAATGGGTACTGAAATCAGTCGAAATTGTCCCAATGTATCTGATAATGTGCCTTTTTCAGTCCCAACGAGCTTGACACTTACGCCGCTCAATCGCTGGTTATTATCAGCATCTACCACTTGGCCTCGGAGGGTTTGGGTAAGGGAATTTTGGGCAAACCCGTTGATAGTCAAACCCAAAGAAAAAGTACAAAGAAAAATAATGGATTTTAAGGTGGAATTCATCGTCTATTTTTTCGCAAAAGTACAGCATCGGTCTTGATTAATGCCATTTTTTTGGTGGCTAACTTCAAAAAATATGCTTCGACAACTTTTACCATTAGCTTGATGTTTATTGGAAATGCACTTTTTGTATATTGCATTTAGATAAATCGGAGAACGAACTCATGAAAGCAATCAAAATTAATGTAAACAAGCAAATGGACGGCTACACTTTTAGCATTTTACCATCTGTTCGCGACCTAATAAAAAAATCATTACCTGGAGCAATGCCAGCAAATAGTATTTCAGTGGGCTACGACTTGAAAACTGATTTTGAAACTTATATTGGTAAACTAGAAAGATTAGTTTTCCCTGCCCTGTTGGGGGTAAATAATGACGATGAGATTAAGGAATTTGAAGTAATTGAATTTATAGATTCAAAATCAGGTAAAACACTTAAAACCTTCCATCCAAGTGTCGAAAAGATTTAACCAGTTTATAGGGAAAGCAGGTCACTTACACATCATGGCAGAATTTCTTATGAGAGGCTGGAACGTTGCTATACCTGAAGTTGATATTGGCGACGATATCTTTGTAGTCAAAGACAGTGAAGGGACATTGAGAAAAGTTCAAGTTAAAACAGCCACTGCAAACATTACTCAAAAAGGGTTTTATGCTCATTTCAGTGCTTCGTTTTCGAATATTAGGAATTTAGGCCCAATCAATACCCACTATGTGTTTTTAGTCAGAAAAGGCAATGACTGGACAAAACCTGTCATTATTAGGCAAGATGTTTTACTCCAAATGTTTCAAGAAGAAGGAATCGGCAATTTATCGGGCAATACAATAGTTTATCGCTTTTCATACAGTATTGATGGTACTTCTGTCTCATGCACGGGGGCGGATTTTAGTTCAAACATCAATAATTTTGAAGATTTCCCTATCGTTCTACACTAAGGTTAAGCTCATTAAAAACAAATTCTATCAAGATTTAGCTCCTATGGCGCAATCAAGCTAAATGCCTTCACTCTGTACACGAAGCAAAATTATTTTCAATAAAACGCGTTTGGATAGTTTTAACAAAAACGTAAACTTGTTCCGTGAGGAAATGGTTATCGTTTAAACTATTCTATCTATGAGCATTAAAACCACCGAAGCTAAGTTGTATTATGCCCTCTACGATTTTTTTGAATCAGCAGAATTTCATTTGTTGATGGACAAAAAACAGTTTAGGAGAAATACACCTTCGGGGTTTGTCAATGTCATTTTTTCAGTATCGGAATACCAAAAAGACACCGACGCTTGGGTAGAAGTACACGTGGGATGCCGTAATGACCAGATTGAGCAGATTGCCCAACAATTTTTGAATGCAAACCTCATTGATTTTCGGGCCGATGTCAATACCCTCATCATTTCGACGGGTAACTATAACAACGTAAAATACTTTCGGTATAAAATCCAGAACGACGAAGACCTCAACGATGCCTGTGATTCCATCATGGAATTTATGAATCTCTCAGGATTTAGCTTTTTAAACTCGGTCACTAAACTCAGCGACATCGACCAAATCTTAAACGGTCAGGTGCATAAACCTTCAAAATACCTTTATAATCAGGTTCATCGCTGCTACAAGGGACTGATTGCGGCCAAACTCAACGACAATCCACGGTACGCCCAAATTGCCACCACTTACCAAAATTACCTCACGAAATTTGCCAATGAAACTGAGCTTAGTAATTTTGAGCGATTGGTCACTTATTTGCAATATTATGGCAATAACTAAGGCAAAAAAACTACCCCACAAGGGCGAAAGACCCATTTACCCCGAACCCAAATTAATTTCTGACATCAAAGAGGTAGCGGCGCGTTATGGGTTTGAAAATACGTCTAAATTGCGTTATTGGGAAACTCAATTCCCCATGTTACGCCCCGAAAAACGCGGAGGTGATCGCATTTATAACCGCGGTGACATCGAACTTTTGGACGAAATCGTGTATTTAGTCGAGTACAAAGGACATCAATTGGCCGCTGCTCGTCAATTGATAGAGTCGGGCAGAAGTCAGCGTAATAAAATAAATCGGGCCATCGAACAGTTAGAAACAGTAAAGGCGTATTTAGAAGATTTGAAAGAGGTATTAACGTGAAACGTATGGTTAAAATAGGGATTACACTCGCAGCGATTGTAAGCTTAGTAGTTTATTATCAACGAAATAACCTGTTTAGTTCTCCCGAACCTGTCATTACGTCCCCCGCTCCGCTCCTGCCCGAATTGCCGCGTTCGCAAGCTGCCATCGTTTATTTTGAGCACGAGCCCGACCCAAAAAGCTACGAAGACCAGCAGCTTCAACTACGGGTAGTTCGGCGAAATGACCAACGGCTCTACCTCGTCGATGATGCCAAGCCCGAACAAGGAAGAATAACTTATTATGCCCTCAACGGTAGTGTCAACGCCACCGACGCCCGACGCCTCAGCGACTTGCCGATTCAGCCTTCTCGTTGGATTCATTTGGTAAAATATACTGCCGAAATCAACAACATCAATTCGGAAGCGTGGCTTACGTCAGAAACGAATATCGTGGCAGGACAGACCAAATATTCGTCCGTATCAGAAGTCATATTTTGGGTACGGGATTCCTTACAAAAACCGACTACAGAACTTACTTATACACAACCACTTTGGCCTACCAACGGCTCCGTGGGTGATAGTAAAATTTTCAAGCAAACTCCCGCTTTTTCCCTCTCTTCTCAAAAAAAATACGGTTCGGAATCTAAACCGCTCGACGAGCCCGTGGCTAATTTGCGAAAAGTAGGCTGGAACATCAGCGAAGACCGTTTTAAACTTTTGTATGCGGGCGAAGTACTCGAACTCATGAACCACAGTCGAGCCAAAGACCGCCGAGGCATTACCCGATTTGATGCCCGTCAGCTTGACCAAGCCGCCGACTGGTTGGCCAAACGACTGCCTTCGTCCACCTTTGCCGTCGATTTTGAGCCTGCCAACCCCGCCGCCGATGGTTGGCAATGGGACATGAGCGACCCTGCTTTTCGGAAAACCATGTACGATTTGTCGGATAGAATCTACAAAAAACACGGAAAACTCTTTTTTTCGTGGATTGGTGATCCGCTGACATTCACGTTTCAAGGTAAAAATTTCAAACTTGATGGCTACGCCAATGACAATTGGAGTGCCGATAAGAAAAAAATAGATGATTACTTAGCTCTTCACCAACACCCCAAAGACATACAGCAAGTACAGGTTCCTTCGCCCGTGGTGCTTATGACGGGTTTTGGATATACCAGCAGCACTGTCAACACCAACGACGCCACCGATCAACCTGCTCACGTCTGGAAAGCGCCCGTCAACTGGTACTTGCGTACCCTCGATATGCTGAATATCAAGTCGCTCACGGCTCCTCCAACGGTGAAGTTTATCAACTTTTTTTGGCCGTACGAAGACAAACCTTCCGATGCGCGCCGAAGTCATACGCGGCGTTTTAAAGTGGGGCACGGGTCAAAAGGCTACATTCGGCAACTGGACAATCGGGTGATGTACCCCATGAATTTGGTACGCGATGCTGTTTTTGTTCACTTGTGCAATCCCCGCGTTTTTTATACCAACTACTGGATTTTTGGCCAATCGTACGACCCGTACCAAGCCCTTCGTTATGCCAAAATCAACGGCAATTTGTCTTGTGTTTCGCAAAATACAGGGGGTTATTTTGTGTATGATTACCAAGGCCCCGACCAGCCCGCTTGCCCCACGGTGGCCGAAGATTATATGGGAAAAGATGCCCTTGGCGTAGCAGCGATGGTACAAGCCCACGAGCTTTTTGCGAAGCATCAACTCATTTTGGATGGCAGTCAAGTACGCGAAAGTTATGCTTTTGAATACCAACGTTCTACTCAAAAACCCCAAAAAGCCACTTGGCAAAACGATACGGGGGAATTTGCACGGGCATTTAAGTTTAACCAACCGTGGTTGCAGGTGTGGCGAAATCCCAAAACGGGCAAAAGGTTGCTATTGTTCCAAGACACATTCGCCGAAGCCTTTGAACCCGTACAGTTTACGGTGACTATCAACGGCAAAAAAATACAGCGCACCGCCGATGGCAATGCGCTGTACATCGAAGCTTTTTAATCTATTGCTTTATCCAGCGTTGGGTTTGGGTTGCTGCTCCTTCCCCTATTTTCAAGAAATAAGTACCCGATGGCACTTCTTTCACCGAAATGCGCTGCTGCATTTGGTTGGTCGATTTTTGGGGTAAAAAATAGCGCAGCGCCCGTCCTGTCATATCCACAATTTCCATTCTTACTTCCCCACGGTAGGCACTCTCCCATTCCACATTTAACCAATCTTGGGTAGGATTAGGCGACAATTTCAGTGCTGTCTCTTTTGGCAAAGGCTCCGCCGATGTAATCGTTTGAATTTTCCACGAAACTGTATTTTGTGAGGAAACGGCTACTTTTTCGGAGGTCAGTACGTGAAACTGACCCGCCCGAAACGCGTATTGTGGCAAAGAAGAAGTCACCGTGATTTCATCGCCCGAGAAAAAGTCGAACCAACGGCCTACGGGCAAAGCAACGACTTGGTCGGTAAGCCCAAAGTTGGCCATGACCTGCACTTTCATCGTCGGCGTATTCAAAATCAATTGTTTAATTGTTTCTGTGGTTTGGAGGCTAAAATCCGTTGTTTTCGTGACTGCTTGAGTCGTTTTAAAGCGAATAAGCTCCGAAAAGACGTTGTAGAGTTGAAGACGTTTATTATCCCGAAAATACTCCCAACGAATGGGTTTTGCCCCTGTCCGACCATTTTGATCAATCGACACATCGTAGCCCAGTTCACCAAATTGCCAAATCAATTTAGGGCCTGGCGTTAGAAAAAACAACGCCGCTGCCGCTTTTATTCGCTCAATGGCCGTGCCTACGCTTTTCACCTCGGCGCTACCATTGGTGATGGCATCATAGACAATTCGCTCTTCGTCGTGGCTTTCCATGTAACCAATCGCCGCTGGTTTTTGAAAACCCGCATGATTTTTCCACGACAATCGGTTAAAATTTCCTTTCCCCGTTTTTACTGCTTCTCGTACGGCACCGTTTTGGTTATCCCACACCATCATTCCATAATTGGTCAACTCAGCCTCTTCGTTATCGTCGGCAAAGTGCTCCAAAATTACGTAAGCCGTCGGGTCGGTTTTACGGATTTGATCATAAATCCGTTTCCAAATTGCTATTCGGCTGGCATCATATCGCCCCCAAAAAGCCACGTCATTTCCCGAATTTACCTGCGTAAATCCTTTGGACAAGTCAAAACGATAGCCATCAAAACGGTATTCTTTCAACCAAAACTCATTGACCCGCTCCACGTACGATTTGGTCGCGGCTGATTCATGGTTAAAATCAAAAAATACGCTAAACGGGTGCGTAGCCTGAATGTTAAACATGGGATTATCGGCCGAAGGGCGATTGCCCTCCCAGTACATTTTTACGTATGGAAACTCATAATCGGCTTGGTTAAGTACCATGTCCAAAATCACCGCAATGCCGTTTTCGTGGCATTTATCAATGAACGCTTTTAGGTCTTCGCGCGTACCATAGGCTTTGTCAGGCGCAGCGTGAAAAATCGGATTGTACCCCCACGAATCATTGCCCGCAAACTCCATAACTGGCATCAATTCAATGGCATTGACGCCCAATTTTTTGAGGTAATTCAGCGAATCACCGACGGTTTTGTACCAACGGCTATCTACAAAATCGCGCACGAGCAGCTCGTAAATCACCAAATCTTCGTTGGCGGGACGTTTGAAATTGGTGGTTTTCCAAACGTAAGGTATTTGAGCCGTTTGGAGCACTGAGGCACTATTTCCCAACGCTTTCGCGGGGAAAGCCATCAGATTTGGATAAGTCGTAGCGGGGATAAATTTATCGTTGGCCGCATCCAAAATTTTCTCACTGTACGGGTCACTGATGGGCGTTACACCATCTACCAAGTACTGGAACGCATATTCTTTTTGAGGCGTTAAGTCTTTGATTTCTAACCAATACGTCTGTCCATCTGGTGTTTTATTCATCAAAAAGTCGGTACGCGTTTCCCAGTTATTGAAATCGCCCGTAACGTAAATGAATTTTTTATTGGGGGCAAATAGTACCAGTGTAGCCGTTGTAGCTGAAGTGTAATTGATACCATTCCGAACCCCCGAAGGCAATGCTGCCACTTTAGGGGTAGGACTCACCGTAAACGAAAACTCATCCGTGACTTCTTGGTTATTAGCACTTGCTGTGACTTTAACTGTCCGACGCTGATTGGGCGTATTTCCCACCGAAATTGAAGTCGAAATGGCGGTATCTTTAGCAGACGCGACAGCCACTCCATCAAGTGTCAGCGTGAGCTGTGCACTCGTGGAAGCGCTTGCCCGAACGCGCAACGAGGCATTGGCATCCACAAAAAGTGTTTTCTCGGTCGGAGTCGAAAATCGTACAAACAACTGATTAGAAGTGTAAAAATTAAACAAAAAGTCTTCAGTTTGGCCTGAGCCGTTGGAGTTTTTTACCAATACTCCCATCCACCGAAGCGTTTTTCCCGCAGGAACGCTCAGGTATTTTGAAGGCGTAATTTTAATCGTCCAAACGTTATCACTTACCCGCGTCAACAGTCCAGGCGCGTAGGCTTGTGAAAAACTGGATTGTCCCGCAGGGCCAAATTCGGACGTGCGATTTGACACATCCGAGCCGCCCCAGGCCCAAATATACAACCCCGAGGCTTGATTCATCAAGGCGGCTTTACGGCTATCTTTGGCTTGCGTCAAATCAAAGGTCAACGTTACTTCGCCATCAGCGGTTGGAAATTCTGGTTTCAAGACCAAAGCTTGTCCCCAGCTCCACTGACTCAGCAACAATCCTAGAAAAATAGAAATGAGTTTCTTCATGTGTCGATATTTTATGCTTGTTTATGCTTGTCACGACATGTTATCGGGATGCCCACAGTTTAAATGCTTGTCCCGACATGTTGTCGGGACACCCACGGTTTAAAGTCTCTGACTTTATTTTATTTCCAGTACTAAAGCCGACGCTCCGTTAACAGTAATGCCATTTGCCAGCACTCCAGTCTCTCCAGTCACCACATTTTTGGCCGTCGAAGCCCCGTTTAAAAGTTCTGAATACTTGCTTAAATCCAGTTTCAAGGGTTCTTTATTTTTGTTCATCACCACCATTACTTTTTGGGCATCATTGTACCTAAAATACACATACAGGCCATCGCGGGCGGTGAAATGTTTCAATTTTCCTGTTTGAACAGCCGCGTTGGTCTTACGCCATTGCAGCATTTTTGTCATAAACTGTTTTGCTTCCAACTGCTGAGGCGTCAAGCCTTTTTCCGTAAATGCACTCACAGTATGGTCAGTCCAACCACCTGGCATTTCACCCCGAATTTCGTCGTGCGAATCACTTTTCGGATTGGTCATCAGCACTTCCGTTCCGTAATATATTTGTGGTGTGCCCCTCGTCGTCAGCAAAAACGAAATTCCCATTTTCCAAAGGTCAAAATTTTCGTGGATTTGGGTGTAAAAACGGCTCATGTCGTGGTTGTCTGGCATAATAACCAAATCATTTGGCGCCGCGTATAAAAAATCCTGCGACAACGTTTGGTATATTTTCACCAAACCACGGTTGTAAATTCGGTCATCTTCATTTAAGGCTTCAGTCAAGGCATTTTGCAACGGGAAATCAAACATACTTGACATTTCCGACACGTATCCATTGGCATTTTTATTCCCTTTTTGCCAAAATGCTACAATCGAAGGATTAACCGACCACTCTTCCCCGACCATGCTAAAACGGGGATACTCACGCATGATGCGTTGTGACCAGCGACTCATAAAGTTTTTATCAGAATAAGGATACGTATCGACCCGAATTCCGTGCAAATCGGCGTACTCAATCCACCAGATTGTATTTTGAATCAAATAATTGGCCATCAACGGATTACGCTGATTCAAATCGGGCATACTCGACACAAACCAACCGCTGGCGTGTAGTTCTTTGTCGTATTCGCTCGCATATGGGTCTTGAATACTTTCGCGGGCGTGGTGGGTTATTTTAGGGTTTCCCTGAAAATTCACCCAGTCGTCTGTTGGCAAATCTTTCATCCACCAATGTTCTGAACCACAGTGATTAGGGACCAAATCAATCACCAACTTTATACCTCTTTTTTGGGCTTCTTTCGACAACTTTCGGTACTCTTCATTGCTCCCAAAACGTGCGTCAATTTTGTACAAATCAGTCATGGCATAGCCATGGTACGAGCCCATCGTTTGGTTATTTTCTTGAAGCGGACAAATCCAAAGCGCCGAAAAACCTAATAGTTGAATATAGTCCAAATGTTCAATAATTCCCTGAATATCACCTCCGTGCCGTTTGTCTTTGCCAGTTCTGTCCAACAAATCTACCATTCCAGCCACGTTATCATTGGCGGGGTTCGCATTAGCAAAACGGTCTGGAGTTACCAAATACATGGCGTCGGCTGAGGTAAACCCTTGTCGATTAGCCGAATTGGGTTCTCTATTTTTTAATTCGTACGAATAGGTCGCCACCGTTTTTCCGTCTTTTTTGAACGTAATTGGAAAGTTTCCTGCTTTGGTAGTGGCTGCAACGGTTAAATCCAAAAAAAGATAATTGGGACTTTTCACACGCGTCACTTTGGTCAATTTTACCCCCGCATACGTTATTTGAGGCTCGGTGGTACCAATGTCATTTTGGTGGATGAGCAATTGCAAACGCGGTTCTGTCATCCCTACCCACCAAAAAGCAGGTTCAACTCGCTGGGCATAAAGCGGCAGTACCGCTGCAATAAAGAACAAAAACAAGCTACATTTTTTCATGATGGTTGTACAGGAGTTAAGTATTAGAAAAAAGCACCGACAAAAATTCATCGGTGCTTTGCAGTTCAACCTATTAGTTTTCAGTTTGTTACTTATGCAATTGTTATTTCTTCGTTAATTTATACGTTGGCTTTGCTGCCACCGTAAAGTCGAGGACAATGTCGTACGTTCCTGCTTTTACGGCAATGTTTGCACCACCAGGTTCCAGTACACCGTCGGCTTTGTCATCGCCATAGTTAACTCCCCAATCATCGTTTTGGCGGAATTTGATTTCTCCGTCCACCAATTTAATGCCGCTCAATGTCCAAATTCCCTCATTACCAAAATCAGGCGTAAATTTCGCATCAGGGCCATTCCAACCATTTGGTGCGCCACTTCCCACAATCCCCCATACTTTGAAAGGAACAATCGTGTATTTCAGTGACTTGAAATCAACCGTAATCAAATACAAACCTGCTTTTACCACAATGTTATCACCTCCTGCTTCAAGCGTACCGTCAGCCCCCTTGTCTCCGTAGTTGACAGCCCAGTCTTCGTTCTGACGAATCTTGATTTCACCGTCTTTCAACGTCACAATGGCACGCCATTGATCGGTGGCGGGGTCATAGAAAAATGGTGCATCAGGTGCGTTCCAGCCACTTGGGGCTGCACTACCTACAACTCCCCAAGAGAATTTATCAATGGTATATTTTAGAGCACTTGCATCAAACGTAATTTTATAATTCCCTTGTTTGACTACGATGTTGGCACCACCTGCTTCGAGTGTACCATCAGCGCCATTATCACCCATATTGACATCCCATTTGTTGTCTTGGCGGAATTTAATTTCACCGTCCACCAACGCTACATACGCTACATACACATTGGCTTTATCTGACTTATAGAACGGCATATCTGGGCCATTCCAGCCGTTAACAGTTGCACTTCCCACGATTCCCCAATTGGTAGAAAGGTCAAGTTTGTCCAAATATGGCGTTGCTTTTACGGACATAATCGTCGAAGAAAGGGTCGTGCTTCCACCCAAAAACGACTGAACTTTGATGTCGATGTCGCCAGCGGTTGCGGCTTTTAAGCCGAGTTTCAACAAAATCGGGTTCAATTCAGACGTTTTGAACGTCTTTTTCAACTCCGTTCCCGTCACAATCGACGCTGCGTTGGAGAAATCACCTCCTTTTTTGTCAATCAAAATGGTATAGTTGGCAGGCGCATCAAAACCATAATCAGGTTTTGCCCATGATACCGTCAACGCCTCTTTGTCCGCATTTTCTTTTGTCAATACGACAGTCTGTGAAGAAACTGCGACCACAGGAACTGCCCCCGAATTGAGAACGGCCTTTATTTCGTCTTTTTCGCATGAGGCCAGCATCGTCGTTGCAACGACCGCGAATAAGCATTTATGAAACCACTTTTTCATTTGTTTTTTCAATTTTTTATTGACTATTGTCCGTTAAATATCTTGCGCTTTTTCTGGTTGTGAGCAACCAAAAACACTTCGTACTTTCCTCAGGTTGTGAGCAACCTGAGACACTGTGGGTTAGTATCCTGTGTTTTGAACCAAGTTTGGATTCGCCGTTAGGTCAGTAGATGGAAGTGGGAAAATTTTCAAGTAATCTTGCACTCCTGCTCCATCTTTTACGCCTCCTTTCCAAGCCCACAAATAAGACGCGCCCGTAAATTTACCATAGCGAATCAAATCAGTACGACGACTTCCTTCCCACGACAACTCGCGAGCACGTTCGGCCAACACAAAATCAGGCGTCAACTCAGAAGAAGTGATGTTTCCAGCGGCACTGCCATAGGCACGCGCGCGGATTTTATTGACATAATCCAACGCCAATGCTTTGTCGCCAGCGCCACGGGCGGCAGCTTCGGCATAAATCAAGTACGCATCAGCCAAACGAAACATCGGGAAATCAGTATCAGGATGCGAGAGGTTACTTCCTACTTTACCCGCCGAGGTCACGTTTTTAAACTTAGGCATGGCATATCCATCCGTAAACGTGCTCAATTCGTTGATTTCCAATTTTTGGCCATCCGTATAAAACATTGCACGTTTGTCGGTTTTGCCCGTTGGGTCAGCAAAAAGTTTCACAAACGACGGAGTCACACGGACACCGCCCCAACCACCGTCGATTCCGTAAGCAGAAGCAGGCATCGAACCACCTACTGGCGCATGACACAAGAAGGTCATTCCACCCCAGGTTTGGCTACGCGTTCCGTCGGCCGCAAGCGCCCAAATAACTTCTGTTGAAGTGTTGTTGTCTGCTTTGAACAAGTCTTCGTATTTGGTTTGCAACGAGTACCCCGCGTCAATCACTTTTTTGGCGTAGGTAGCCGCGTCTGCGTAGCGATTTCCTTGGCCTTGGGCTTCGGCATTGAGGTACAATTTCGCCAACAACATCCACGCTGCCGCTTTATCGGCGCGGGCATATTCGTTTTTACGAGCCTCAACTAGCTCGCCATCAATCGCTTTCAATTCTGATTCGATGTATTCAAACAAGCTTTTTGCATTCGTTTGTTTTGGCGGAGCAGAACCTACAGCGTCATTCTCGGTTACAAAAGGCACATTTCCCCCGAACAAATCCAACGCGTGCCAGTAGCTCAATGCCCGTAAGAAACGCGCCTCCGCCCTAAGGGCTTTTGTTTCGGTCAAAATAGTCCCCGAAACACCTCTTTCGTTTAATTTGGCATCGCTGGTCTCGCGAATAAATTCATTGCAAGAAGCGATTTGGTAAAACACACGGTTGTAAAAACCGCGAATGAATGCGTTATTCGACGACCACTTCATGTAATTAATTTCGGGCAAACCTGCGTCACTCCACGCAATCACGGCCTCATCAGTCGGCAAGACTTGCAAGTACCAATAATTACGCAGATAGCTCGAAAACCCTTCGTCCATCCCTTTGATGTCCTTCGTGCGGTCGTCGCCCGCAGGGCCTTGCTGCCCCGTTAGCATCATTCCTGCGTACAATTTGGCCGCTACTTGCTTGTAGGCCGCAGGGTCGTTATAAACCGTTGCTGAAGTAACTTCATTGAACGGCTGACGGTCTAGATCTTTGATACAAGAGGACATTGACAACGTGAGTACGAGTCCTCCCAATACTGTATTTTTAGAAATGAAATGTTTCATTTTTTTTCAAGTTTCGATTAGAATCCGATGTTTAAGCCAAGGGTAAACGTACGTGGAATGGGATAAATGTTATTATCAATTCCTCCGCTCACTTCAGGGTTGAGTCCCGTGTATTTTGTAATTACAAATACGTTCTGAACCGTTGCTGAAAGGCGTGCCGTCGATTTCCCACCAAATATTTTCCCTAAATCATAGCCTGCAAATGCGTTGTCCATGCGAACAAATGAACCATTTTGCATGTAATAGTCGGAGAAATACTGAGGCGTCGCAAACAAGGTAGTAAGGACGTTTGGCACCACGTTACCCAGTGAATTATTGGCCCCTTGGAAGGCTTGCAATACGCCATTCGTTGAAAGAATATTGTTATAGACGTAGTTGCCAAAATTGCCACGGAGGACAAAACCTGCGCTCAATTTTTTGTACGTCGCTTGGGCATTGAAGCCAATAAATACGCGTGGTGCGGGGGATTTGTAGTGATAATAGTCGTCCACCGTGATTTTTCCATCGCCGTTGCGATCCACATACACGCCTTCTACAGGTTTGCCTGAAGCGTCATAGACTTGTTGGGCTACAAAAAACGAAGAAGCAGGATAACCAACCGAGTGGATTTGAATGGTGCTTCCTACCCCACCTGAAATTCCACCCACCAATACACCTTTATAATTGGGGTCATTGGCTGATGTTAATTTGGTGATTTTGTTTTCGTTGTAAGTCGCGTTGAAGCCTAAATCAAGCGTAAAATCTTCGCGACTGATGGTGTTGTGGTTCAACAACAACTCTAAACCTTTGTTTTCGATAGAACCAACGTTCGATAGGATTTCGTTGGTCAGGTTGGTACCCGCTGCCACTGGAACGACGTTCAACAAGTCAGACGTATTTTTCATGTAGTAGTCGATACTACCCGACAAACGTGCTTTTTTGAAGGCAAAGTCTAAACCAACGTTTTGTGTAACCGTTTGCTCCCATTTGATGTTCGCATTGTATCCTTCGGCGCGGAGTGTGTTGTAGTAAGTTGTTCCCAAAAGCTGTTGAGCAGTGGCCGTACTTGGCGTATAACGTGCCAAATAAGCGAAGTTTTGACCTACATCTTGCTGACCTGTTACCCCGTATCCGACGCGCAATTTCAAGTCTGAAATCACACTAGAGCTTTTCAAGAAATCCATTTCGCTGATTTTCCAAGCAAAAGCCGCCGACGGAAACGTTCCCCAACGGTTTTCTTTGGCAAAGCGAGAAGAACCGTCGCGACGAAGCGTAAATGTCAACAAATAACGGTCTTGCACGTTCAAATTGGCCCGACCAAAAAACGACACCAAGGTGTTTTGCGTCTTGTACGGACTGTCGTTGAGGGTTTTGGTTTCGGCTTCGTCCTTGGTTATGGTCGTGGTCGAATTCATGAAATCTTGGTACGAATAGCCCGCCATTAGGTCGATACGCGTGTCTTTTGTCAAATCTTTCACGTAGTTGAGGTAGAAATCCAACAACTTATTGGTGCGGTCTTGGGTATAAACCGTCTTTTCTCCGCCGTTACTAAAGTTAGAAGCTGCCAAGGCAGGAATAACCTTTTTGCCATCGCTTCTCGACACGTCATAACCGACGTTCAGGTTAGCACGTAGTTCAGGAAGGAAATGGAATTTATAATCAAACTGCGCATTTCCGATGCTGCGGTTTACCGTTGCACGGTCGTCGGTCAAATTCAACAAACCCAATGGGTTGCGCGTCGCAATTGTATTAGGTTTTCCATCGGCATTTACCCACTCATAATAACCGCCGTACGCTTCCGTTCCAGAATACACTGGTTGGGTTGGGTCGAAAGAGGCCGCTGCCCCGATAGCCCCTTGGTTGGCAAACTTATTTTTAATCGAAGAGGCTTTTACGTTGATGTCAATTTTAAGGTGATTGTCCAATAACATCGGAGTCAAGCCAACTGAAGCAGACGTACGGCCCATGTTAGAGGTTTTCAAAATACCGTTTTGGTTGGTGTAACCTACCGATACACGGTACGGCGTGTTTTTGAACGCACCTGTGATACTCAAATTATTGTCCGTACTTACTGCTGCGCGATAGATTTCGTTTTGCCAATCCGTATTCGCCGTACCTAACAACGATTTTTGCGTTGCTGTACCGTATTGATTTACTAATGCGCGAAAATCATCACCCGAAAGTACGTCCACCAAGCCTGTTTTAAGACCTACTGACGCTTGCGTACTCAAGTTTACGCGCATCACATCGCCTTTTTTCCCTTTTTTGGTCGTAATCATAATAACCCCGTTAGAAGCCCGTGAACCATAGATAGCGGTTGCAGAAGCATCTTTAAGGATATTAAACGACTCAATATCGTTGGGGTTAATCAAGCTCAAAGGGTTTGCAGCACCGTTGATGATGGTATTGTCCAAAGGCACACCGTCGATGACAATGAGTGGGTCATTGCTGGCATTCAACGAAGCCCCACCGCGAATACGAATCGTACTTCCCGCACCTGGCGCACCGCCGTTTGGCGTAATTTGCACCCCTGCTACTTTACCCGCTACGAGTTGGTCGGGCGTGGCAATGTTCCCCTTGTTAAAGTCAGCTGTGGTGATAGACGCGATAGAACCCGTCAAATCTTTTTTACGTTGCGTACCGTAACCAATCACAACTACCTCGGCGAGTTGCTTGTTATCGTTTTGCAATGTCACCGAAAGCTGCGTGCGGTTGTTGATGGCAACCTCCTGCGAAGTCATACCCACAAAACTAAACACCAACGTTGCGCTGCTTGGTGCCGCAATTTTAAAGTTACCATCGGCGTCGGTTTGCGTTCCGCGCGTGGTTCCTTTCACCAACACGCTCACGCCTGGCAGCACCGAACCGTTGGACTCTTGAACTTTGCCTGACACAGTAATATCCTGCGCCATGGTCGTTATGGACACACAAGCCCACAGCAACATCATCAAATTTAGACGAACATTCGTTCGGCCAAAAACCTTGTACATCGAAATCATCATAGGGGTTTGATGTAAGTTAAATTGGATAATTGGAAAGATTGAAATGGAGTGAACACGTCGTTTCATCAATTTCTTCTTGCAAAAGTACCATACTTATCTCCCCCTGTCGTCCCACTTTTTAAAATGGAAGATTCTGGTAGTTATTTTTTATAAACAACTATTTATCAGAATATTACAAAAAAAAGGACGTACCACTTTTAGAAGGTGGCACGTCCTAACCATTAAAATGGCACACATTTATGAAGCTAACTCTGCTTATTCTTCCTCAATCCTGGCCTCAAAGAAATATTCTCGCGGGGTTTGTTGCGTCATTTTTTTGAAAGCACGGTTGAAAGCCGTTTTAGAATTAAACCCTACTTCAAAGGCAATGGCCAAAAGGGTAAAGTGTTTGTTGCGTGGGTCTTCAAAACGTTGTTTAAATTCTTCAATTCGGTACTCATTGACAAAATCAAAAAAGTTTTTGTTGTAGCCTTCATTGATAATTTTTGACAATAAATGAGGCGCAAGTTTTAATTTCTGGGCCAATTCATTGAGCGTCAATCCAGGGTTGGTATAAGGCTTATGTTGCTGCATGTAGGTTTCCAATTTGCTTTTGTACCCACCCAAATTTTCGAGCGTGTCCGCCTCTTTTTCTAAAACGGGAGTCAAAGCATCTTGCAAAGCAATCGTAACGGTAGGCTCTTCAGTAGGTTTTAGGAAAGGTTGAGGTTTGGCCTGAATTTTAAAAATTTCGGGTTGGTGAATAGCAAAATACCCCAGAAAATAGGGAATAGTTGAAAACGCTAACCAAATCGTGTCAATGCTTTTCTGAACAATCGAAACCGTTTCAATTTTGAAAAAATACCCCACGCCAAACAACAAGCCTGAAAAAAGCCAAAGCACCAAACAGACCAATTGTAGGCCTAAAACCGTCGAAAGGTATTGAAGGTTGTACTCAGAAGAAGATTGATTGGCAGCCAATGCCCGATACGAACGAATGGCCCGATAACACACCATCCAGTAGTACAAATTGGTCAAAAGTGCCAGCGTTCCTGTTCCCCAAAACAACCAAACGATGTCGATTTCACGGTTGACAATTTTGATTTGAAGGCGCTTTTCTTCCATAAAAAAGAAAGGAAGATAGACCAGCAACTGAACCACTGGCAATAAAAAATGCCCCCACCAGTGTCGCGGAAATTTGGGGATTTTGAAAAGCAGTTTTTGAATGTAAAAATAGAAAAGTGGGGCGTACAAAAACAACGCGAAATCGGGTATAAGTAGCATCTTGGTATATTCTTGCGCTACTTCACGGTATGCACTGACCACTTTGATGGCCACTACCACAGCCATAAATGCCAGCGAAACCACCAACCAACGATTCGCGTGTCGGTTGTAGTCTTGCATAGAAGTAATGGCAATGATTAATAAAATACTTTGAAAGGCCGAAAACAACAACAAAAGATCATAAATAGAAATGGAGCGAAATGTCCCCGAAAGGTCTTCCCACGACTGAATTTCTGCCTCAATATTCTCATTGTTAAGCACTTTACCACGATAAAGTAGGCGATTGGGACGCGTTTTTCCGTATTCCTGTCCTTCAACGCTGTTCCAATCTCCTCGGGTAAACTTATATTCAAGTCTCGGTAAATCAGAAGCTACCGTTACGCGATACGTACCATCGACTTGCTTTCTCAGGCGAAAATCTTCATCGCCAGCGTGCCAATTATTGAAATTTCCCACAATAAACAAACTGGCATCTTTGGGCGTATTTTCAGGGATTTGAGTAACGACAAAATGGTAGGTAGCCCTCGCCTCCCAGCCATCAACGGTAAGCTGAATTAGCTTAGGGTTCTTTTCTTTAAAACGATAATATACCCTATCTGCCCGACTACCTCCTTTATCGTCTCCTTCCACTAATCCCCAATTCCCTTGCGTAATTTTGTATTTAAAAACGGTGAGGGTATCTGGCAAATCAATATAATATACACCTGATTCCGAGCGCTTTAGCTCATACGCCAAATCTCCTGGCTGCCAATTATTAAAATCAGTTGCTAAAAAAAGGCGCTGGTTCGCGGTTTTGAACGGCGCATGACGTAGCACTTCAATCCTTACTTGTCCCACGACAAACAAAGGAAACAAGATACCCATCAAACAGCGCCACCAATTCTTCATCACGATTTAGTATTAAGTCCAATTAAACAGCCACAGGAGCTTTAATAGCTGGCCATGGATTATAATTTTCAAGGGTAAAATCCTCAAATGTAAAGTCAAATACACTCTTCACGTCGGGATTAAGCTTCATCGTTGGCAACTCTCTAGGCGCTCGACTAAGTTGTAACTCAACTTGTTCCAAATGGTTAAGATAAATATGCGTATCTCCACCAGTCCAAATAAAATCTCCGTACTCAAAGCCGCATTCTTGGGCAATCATCATCGTAAGCAGCGCATAACTAGCGATGTTGAAGGGCACGCCCAAAAACACATCGGCACTACGCTGATACAATTGGCAAGATAATTTATTATCGGCGACATAAAACTGAAACAAAGCATGGCAAGGGCTTAGTGCCATTTTTGACAAATCCGCAGGATTCCAAGCCGAAACGATAATACGGCGCGAATCGGGGCTGTTTTTGAGTTGTTTCAAGACATCCATAAACTGGTCAATCACCTGTCCGTTAGGAGCTTCCCAGCTACGCCATTGTTTTCCATAGACGGGTCCTAAATTACCATCGGCGTCGGCCCATTCATCCCAGATACTTACGCCGTGGTCTTTGAGGTATTTGATGTTGGTATCGCCTTTTAAAAACCAAAGTAATTCATGGATGATTGATTTGGTATGCACTTTTTTGGTCGTGACCAATGGAAAACCTTTTTGTAAATCAAAACGCATTTGGTAACCAAATACACTGATGGTACCTGTCCCTGTGCGGTCGGTTTTGCGGGTTCCGTTGGCTAAAATATGGCGAAGTAAGTCGTGGTATTGCTGCATTTGAAATTCGTTAATTGTTATCTGTTAATCGTTAACCGTCTCTGTTGGGTTCCCAAAACAAAGAAATTAAATGTTGATGTTAGAGTTCAATTAATACATTGTTAGCTAAGTAGTTTTATTTTTGACCTGCAGAAAGCCGCAGAATTAAAAACGCTGATTTTCGCTGAAAAGGGCTTTATACTGTCATTAATCAGCGTCATCTGCGACTTTCAATCGGCGTAAATCTGCGGGTAATAGTTAAAATAACTTCCCTTACAATGTAATTAATCATCAAACATAAATCTAAAATTGTAATCCGACAAAAATGGATTGTCATCCCTCATAAATCGCTGAAATGCGTGACGGCGACTTGTACACATTCCAGGATAGTTTAAATCAAGCACCCGAATTGTAACTTCTGCCTTTACTTTTTCCTCTTCTAGGGCTTGAGGATTAGGCAGTAAACGATGCTGAATGAAATCATAAATGAAATACTTTTTGAATTCAAACGCTACTTCATCAGGACGCAAGAGGTCTGGCTCGTGTTGATTTCCCTTTGCTTCTTGGCAATGTTTACAAGCGATGTATAAATTCCTCCAATCGCATACGAGTCCGTAGAAAGCGGGAAGTGATTTTGGGTAAAAATGATCAATTGAATCACCTCCTCTATGAAAAGGGTAATCATCACAGTAAGAACAGTGACTCTCAGTCATTTCCATCAAATCAGGCAAAAGATGCTGATTCAACTTTTTACCTTCGATTTGTGGCCATTGAAACGTAAAAGCAGGGTTTTGAGCCCGATTTTGAGCGTAACGTTCCCCAAACCATTCCCACCGAGGCTTTCCTTCGACGGTTTTTGACAACACTTCTGGTACTTCTTTACGTTCAAACTTTCTCATACTTCGGTCAAAGAAAAATCCTGATTCGTAAGACGTTTTAACTGACGAAGCTCCATTCCCACGATACTGTCTAACTCTGTACTTTGTCCTAAAAGTTCTTTGACCAGTTGATGCAGTCGAAGAGCGTCTTCTTGGCGCTTTTCAGCCAAAAAAGACGTTTTTAGCGCCTGAAAATCTTGTAATTTTCTTTCCACTTCAACCCCAAAGCGTTCTTTTATCCCAAATATTTCCTCCAAAATATAATCATAACTTTTGGCGTCTTCCGACAAGATAGGCGGCCCTGCCAAGACACTGTAACCGTCTTTTTTCTCAAAACGATGCACCCAAGCACCATCCACCGAACCCACTACAAAAGGAGAATGAGTTGAAATAAAAATTTGAGCGTTTTTGAATAGTTTTTGGACGACAGGTAAAATTTTCCGCTGCCATGCGGGGTGCAGATGTACTTCGATTTCGTCCAGTAGTAAGATAAAATTTCGTTCCAAAACGGGAGTATCATTGACCCATTTTAGCCGATCCATCCGCATCAATAAATCCCCCATCCAACTTACCATAGATTTCAGGCCGTCGGGGAGTTGGTCGAAATTCAAGGTTTGGCCATCAACTTTGATTTTTACGCCTAGTGGGTCTTCTTCTAAGTCGAATTTCACCTCTGAATCAATGATGTCGCCTAACGCATTTTCGATAATTTCAATCGTTGAGCGGTATTTATTTGCTTTTTGTATGTCCCCTTTGCCTTTGGCTATCAGTTCACGGGTTTGAACGTTGACAAGCCATTGGATGAAGTTTTGAGGGTTTATAGACAAGTAAAAATTATGCGCATCTTGAAGCGGGTGCTCTTGAATTTCTTGAATTCCTCGAATATTTGTTGTTTCAACTTTTCTATATCCAGAATAAGCAAAAAAAGCAATTTCATATGAAGATTCGACCGCTTGCTGAATTTTATGAGAATAGCTGTACAGTTTTTGTGATTGGTTCAACTCTTGTAAACTACCTTCATTACCAAACGCAGAAAACGATTCTCGATTAGCGTATTTAAGATTCAGGCTAGTATTGTTATTATTCAGATTCCAGCATTTTTTCAATACACTATTTTTTGATTTGAATAAATCAACTGGAAATATCAAACTTTCCAATATCGTACTTTTTCCTGTCCCATTTCCACCAGTTAGTACGTGTACTTCCGCTTTTTCTGCATCTATACACCTCGGGAAGTCAGTTCTCAGATACTTAAATGGCCCAATTTTATTTATTTCTAAACTCTCAATCCGAAAGTTTTCCATAGTTTTTGCGATTAAATCTGTCTCAAAATAACAAAAAATGCCCCGCTATTGCTAGCAGGGCACGAGTATTGTTCTAGGTTTGAATGGGAAAGCGTTATCCCTCTCCCATCAACTCCCTCAAAATTTTCTGAGCAGCCACCGAGATAATTGTCCCTGGGCCAAAAACGCCTTTTACCCCTGCTTTATACAAGAAATCGTAATCTTGGGGAGGAATCACGCCGCCCGCAATCACCATAATATCTTCGCGGCCTAGCTTTTTGAGCTCCTCAATTAGTTGCGGAACGAGGGTTTTGTGACCTGCCGCCAAACTAGACGCACCCACCACGTGTACGTCGTTTTCCACCGCTTGGCGCGCTGTCTCCTCGGGGGTTTGGAACAGCGGCCCCATGTCCACGTCAAACCCTAAGTCGGCAAAGCTGGTTGCAATTACTTTGGCACCACGGTCGTGGCCGTCTTGTCCCATTTTAGCCACCATCAAGCGCGGACGACGCCCTTCTAATTCCGCAAAACGGTCGGCCATTTCGCGGGCCACGCAGAAGTTTTCATCGTCCGAAACCTCCGCACTATAAACTCCTGAAATTGAACGTATCACGGCTTTATATCTTCCAAAAACTTTTTCCATTGCCTCCGAAATCTCTCCCAACGTGGCGCGCAAACGCGCTGCTTTTACCGCCAAACTGAGCAAATTGGACTCAAAATCGGTCCCGCCCTGCCGACGACAAGCCTCCGTAATGGCCTCCAATGCTTCTCGTACTTTTTCGGGGTCACGCTCGGCTTTTAACCGATTCAAACGGGCGATTTGTGCTTCTCGAACCGCCTGATTATCCACCTCCAAAATATCCAGCGCTTTTTCGGAATCAGGTTTAAATTTATTAACGCCTACAATGATGTCTTTTCCACTGTCGATGCGGGCTTGTTTGCGGGCTGCTGCTTCTTCGATGCGCATCTTGGGCAAACCTGCCTCAATCGCCTTGGTCATGCCGCCCATTTGCTCTACTTCTTCAATCAACGCCCACGCCTTTTCCGCCAGTTCTTTGGTCAAATATTCAACATAATAACTTCCCCCCCACGGATCCACCACGCGGCAAATATCCGTTTCGTTTTGAAGATACAATTGGGTATTCCGAGCAATCCGCGCCGAAAAATCGGTAGGGAGGGCAATCGCCTCGTCGAGCGAGTTGGTGTGCAAACTTTGGGTATGCCCCAAGGCCGCCGCCATCGCTTCAATTGCCGTACGCGCGACGTTGTTGAACGGGTCTTGTTCGGTCAACGACCAGCCCGACGTTTGGCAGTGGGTACGTAACGCCAGCGATTTTTTGTTTTTGGGAGAAAATTGATTCACAATTTTTGCCCACAACAACCGCCCTGCGCGCATTTTGGCAATTTCCATAAAGTGATTCATGCCGATTCCCCAAAAGAAGGACAAACGCGGCGCAAAATCATCAATGTCCATACCCGCCGCCAATCCCGTCCGAATGTATTCCATCCCATCGGCCAGTGTGTAGGCAAGCTCAATATGGGCTGGTGCGCCCGCTTCGTGCATGTGGTAGCCACTGATGCTGATGCTATTGAATTTGGGCATAAAACGGCTTGCGTACGCAAAAATATCCCCGATGATGCGCATACTGGGCGCTGGCGGATAGATGTAGGTATTGCGCACCATGAACTCTTTCAAAATATCGTTCTGTATCGTCCCCGCCAACTGTTCGGGAGAAACGCCTTGTTCTTCCGCCGCTAAAATATAAAAGGCCATAATCGGAACCACAGCCCCGTTCATGGTCATCGAAACCGACATTTGGTCAAGAGGAATTTGGTCGAAAAGAATTTTCATATCCTCGACGCTGTCAATGGCTACCCCTGCTTTGCCTACGTCACCCACCACCCTCGGGTGGTCGGAATCGTACCCACGGTGGGTTGCTAAGTCAAATGCTACGGAAAGTCCTTTCTGGCCTGCGGCTAAGTTTCTACGGTAAAAAGCATTAGACTCCTCGGCCGTTGAAAAGCCTGCATATTGACGCACCGTCCAAGGTTGCATCACGTACATGGTGCTGTACGGGCCGCGCAAAAAAGGAGCAATACCCGCCGCAAATCCCAAGTGTTCGGCCTCGGCTACATCTGCTTTGGTAAAAGTTGTTTTTACTTTGATGCCTTCGGCGGTTACGAAGGGTTTTGCTCCCTCCCAGGGTTTATCCTGCTGACGCAAGGAAACATCTAGTTTTTTTTCTATGTTGAGGAAGTTGGGTTTCATAATTTATATCTCAAAATTTTAATTCAAAGTATTTTTTTCTCGCAGATGTGCACAGATTAAGTCCACGCAGAAAGCACAGATGGGTATTCATTTATCAGGCCCTAAAAACGTCGCTAAGGGCTTCCATTCATCCACATTATCGGCAATGAGTTTTAAAATGGCCACAAAAGGCAGAAACAACACCATGCCCGATACTCCCCAAATGACTCCTCCCAAAAACAACGCTACTACCGAGGCCAAGGTATTTACCTTTAATTGTACGCCTACCACCCACGGAAAAATGACATTGGCCTCTAAGTACTGAACAATCCCAAAAACCGCCACCACTCCCAACGGATACCAAATAGAATCGTGCAGCATCCATGCGACCGAAATTGGCAACAATGCTCCAATTGCAATTCCTACGTAGGGAATAATGGTCAAAATCGACGCGATGAAGCCAAACAAAATCGCTTGGTTCAACCCCACAATGGCCAAGCCGACACTGTTGAGAATGCCTACAATCAAATATACCAAGAGCAATCCTTTGATGTAGTTATAATAGGTATCTACTGTTTGCATCGCTACCACCCTCACTCGGTCGCGGTTTGAATTGCCAAAAAGTTCATATAAGCCCCGCATCAACAGTTCTCGGTAACTTAAAAACAAGGCCGTAAAAAGCGGTATCATCACCAGATTGAACAGTAAACTCGCCGTCGCATTGACAGTTCCTAACAATACCGCACCTAACCGACTACCCAAATTATTAGCCGTTTGTCGTAGCCAATTGATTTGCATATCAAGCGAAATATGCCATTGCGTCGTGAGCCACTGTTGAAAATCAACCAATATTTTGTCACTTTTCAGCGTCAATCGCGGTAGCTCCTGCCGTAACTCAACCACCTGCCACACCATAATTCCAACCAAGCCCGCGCCAATTACCAACACAATAGCCAAACAGGCAGCAATCGCGGCACTTCGCGGCCAGCGCCGACGTTCGAGCCATCGGCATAAAGGGTACAACACCATCGCAATCAGCAACCCAAACATCATCGGAATGCTAATCACTTTGGTGAAATACATAATCACTGCTCCCATCAGCAGGATTTGCAAATACCGACTTACTTTATCTGGTGTGGTCATCCTATCCTGATTTTTATGCTTCAAAAGATTGGGCAATTCGACGGTTGGCAAGTAATTTAAACGCTGATTGAATGGGCTTCTCATCAATGGTAGGAGGTGTCACAAAGGCTCCTTCGTCAAACCTAAATTTATTCACTCCTACCATCACGCGTTTGCCCTCTTGTAACGCACGGAGCGTTTGTTGGTAATTTTCTTCAATGGCCTCTTGAATAAAATTTTGAGCGATGGCTTCCATAAAGCCCCCTTTTTCTTCGATGGCAAGAAATAATGCCCAGGCCGCATCGACCAATTGTAGCGTTAAGTTTTCAAGATAATAACTTCCCGCCGCAGGGTCAACGGTCTTGTCTAAATAACTTTCACCCTTCAACAAAACAGAAATATTTCGGGCAATACGCTCCGAAAAATCATCCGAAGGTTGAAAAGCAGCGTCGTACGCGTGAACCGTCAACGCATCGCACCCACCCATGACCGCACTCATCGCCTCGGTTGTGGCGCGCAACATGTTGGTGTTGGGCGTGGTGGCGGCATCATAAAACGTTGATGTCTGGGCATGGATGTAGCAATTGTGATACCCCGCCAAAAACTCCCCGCTCACCTTCTGCCACAAGTACCGCAGTGCCCGCAGTTTGGCGATTTCCAGAAAATAATTTGTACCAATAGAAAACGAGAAATATACTTTTGGCAAAATATCTTCGACCGTCAGTCCTTCATCGGTAAGTTTATCTAAGTAGGTCACTGCCGACGAGAGCGTGAAGGCCAATTCTTGCGCAATATTTGCCCCTGCATTATGAAACGCATGACTACTGACGCACACTGTCCGAAACTGCGGCGATGTTTGAGTTTGTCGAATACAGTTGGCTAATTCTTTAAAGTACGCGGCAGATAGTTCTCCCGTTTGTGTCCAACGCGCCAAACCGTCGTCGGCCAAACCACCTTTCATTTGGTAAGGAATAAATCGGAGTAATTCCGAAACAGTGGCCGCTTCTCGTCCTCCTGTTTGAAAAAAAACGGGCGTTTCACTCAACTTTATCCCGTCGAGCAATTTTGTCAGTTCTATTTTTTTATTTTTTGTCAAATCCAGCATCAACGCATCCACTCCTTTTTGAAGTAATGCCTTGAGTTGTGCGTTGGTTAATTTTTCTTCCTCTACTTCCACTTGTGGCTGATTGAGCCAACCAATATTTTTGACTTGGCAGGCTTGTATTTCCACAAAACGCTCATCCACAAGGTCTTCTGCCGCATAGTAAGGTTCGACCACAATCCCTTCAGCTGTATTCCACAACAGGGTTGCCTCAAAATCCTTTCCCTTTAAGTCTTTGAGGGTCTGTTGTTTCCAAATTTCTTTGGAGGCGGGGGAAAATTCGGAGAAAAGAGGTAAGTTCATGAAGTCTTGTACTTTTTAAAGAAAAAATAATTTTATAACGATGGGGTAAAAATAGAGGGAATAACCTTCCGTTTCAAGCCTTGTGCTGGATTTGCTGCTATATAGATATAGATGCGCAAAAAACCCATGATTTTTTGCAAAAAAACTGCATTTCTGACAAAAATCAGCACCTATAGCTTGTTGTTTATGCGTAAGTTTTCCCTAATTTTGCAGCCCTTTGTCCAAAAAATAGAGTTGAGTGAACTATCAATTACGCCGCGAAGTCGATGAGGTATGGGAGAAATGCCTGCAAGTCATCAAGGCAAATATCTCCGAACAAAGTTTTAAAACCTGGTTTGAGCCGATTGTCCCCTTTCGGCTTGATGGGAAAACTTTGACCATACAAGTACCTAGTCAGTTTTTTTATGAGTGGCTCGAAGAAAACTACATTCACGTTCTTCGACGCGCACTCGATTTCGCCATTGGTCGTGAAGGACAACTCGAATACTCTATCATTGTTGACACTGGCACTGACCGTCAACCGCCGATTAAGGTACACGTTCCGACGACCAACTCACCCGTAGCGGCAGAGGCGCGGCAAAAAGCAGCCTCTGAACCCCGAAAGCCTGCTCCGCCGCCCGTTAGAGGCATCGATACCTCAGAACTGGATTTGTTTCTAAATACCAATTACAGTTTTGACAACTACATTGAGGGAGATTGTAACCGTTTGGCCCGCTCGGCAGGGATGGCCGTGGCACAGCGCCCAGGGGTGACGTCGTTCAACCCGCTGCTTATTTATGGTGGCGTTGGTTTGGGAAAAACGCACTTGGTACAGGCCATCGGCAACCACATCAAAGGTCATTTTGGCGACAAATCGGTGTTGTATGTTTCTTCGGAGAAATTTACAAATCAGTTTATCAACGCCATCAAAAACAACACCCTGCAAGATTTCACCGATTTTTACATGCGGGTGGACACGTTGATTTTGGACGACGTGCAGTTTTTGTCGGGCAAAGAAAAAACGCAAGATACTTTCTTCCATATCTTTAATCACTTGCACCAATCAGGACGTCAAATCATCATGACCTCCGACCGCCGTCCAAGTGAATTGCAAGGTCTTCAAGACCGTTTGCTTTCCCGCTTTAAGTGGGGACTCACGGCTGATCTCCAACAACCCGACTTCGAAACGCGGATTGCCATCATTCAGCGCAAACTGCAAGCCGAAGGGATTTACATCGAAGCAAGTGTAATTGAGTACGTGGCGCATAGTGTCAACACCAACGTTCGCGAACTTGAGGGAGTAATTATTTCGCTCATGGCGCAGGCATCGCTCGTACGTCGCGATATTGACCTTGAATTGGCCAAAAACGTGTTGAAAAACATTGTTTCTACCGAAGAAAAGGAAGTCAACATCGACACCATTCAGGACATTGTGTCAGATTTTTACGACGTGACCATTGCCGATTTAAAAAGCAAAAGCCGTAAAAAAGAGCTGGTATTTCCGCGTCAGGTAGCGATGTATTTTGCCAAAGAACTCACCGACTTGTCGTTAAAATCCATTGGGTATCACTTTGGCGGCCGCGACCACAGCACGGTCATTCACGCCGTACAGACCATCAGCGACTTGATGGAACAAGACGAAGCCGTCAAAGAAGCACTCCAAAAAATTCGGAGTAATTTTGGGTAAATTGCCATCGAATCTCCCCTAAAAGACATACCTCGCATCTATTTGTTTTTTAGTACATCCCTGTTTTTTTGCCTAACTTGTTGATATTTTTCAAAAATCTCAACAATGGAAATAGCAACACAACAGTCGGAAACTCAGAAAAAGAAACGGTCACTCGACCAAGACCCGCAGTATTTTGGAGCGTACCTCAACATGGCACGCCACAATGTCTTTTTGATTGTCAATCACCTTACAGACACCTTCAAAGAGCTAAATTTCAAGAAATTAGCAAACGAAGAGGATATTTGGAAAGTTGATAATTCGTCAAATATTTTACTCAATGTATTTGATGTAACGCAGTCGAAATATGAGGATTTTAGACCCCGAATCTTCCATTATCTTATCAAAAGACACCACTTGCCACTGGTCAAAATCTTCAATACAGAGTATTTGGGCGAAAATATCCTCCAAGACAAATCAATAGACTATGAGCGATTGCATCAATTTCTGTGCCTTTCTTTCAAAGAACTGACTGAGTTTAGAAACTCGTATTCGCACTCAATAGCCATTGACGAAAATGGAAATAAAGTGGGTCGGAAAACTACCCTTGCTAACGACTTAGTACCCGAAGTCAATCTCCTTTTTAAATACGCGCCGAAGTATTCCTTTTTGAGAAACCATCAAACCCTCAACGAAGGTGATTTCCAGCATTTAGATAACTATCAGCTTTTTATCGCTGATAATCAATTGACTCATCAAGGGCGTTTTTTCTTCATCAATTTATTTTTGGAAAGAAGCTACGGAATCAAATTTCTGAAACGATTCAGAGGGTTTAAAAATGAAAACACCCCTCCTTTCAAAGCTACTATTCAATCATTTACCACGTACTGCCTCAAAGTTCCTGATATTCGTTTAGGGAATGAAAACCCCAAGCAATCGTTGTTGCTAGACATGTTGACAGAGCTGAACAAATGTCCCAAGGAACTTTTTAATCACCTTACCGAAGACGATAAAAAAGAGTTTGAGCCAAATCTTGATGAAACTTCATCAACCAACGTTCTGCTCAACAGTACTAACTACGAGTTTTTCGATACCGATGAAGTGGAAGAAGCCATTAGAGAACTAACGGCCCAAAAAAGACACAGCGATCGTTTCCCTTACCTAGCCCTCCGATTTTTGGACGAAACTATGGCATTTAGCCAGCTTCGTTTCCAACTCTCGCTCGGCAAAATAATTATCAAAAAGCCGTACCAAAAAACTATTCTTGGGCAACCTAATGACCGAATCATCACCAAAAAACTGAATGTTTTTGGACGTATATCTGATTTTTTGAACCGTGAAAAAGAAATAATTCGTGCCTTGTCCAATGACCAAAACGTCGATTTTTTGGAGTTTGAGCAGTTTTTCCCCCATTATAACATCAACAATAACAAAATAGCTTTCTATTTCCTTAACGACTCTGACCTAACGGAGGAAAACTTGGAATCAAGGCTTCGCGACCAAGAGAATCGACAACCTACTGGTTTTCTGAGCATTCACGATTTACCTAAACTCGTTCTTCTCCATTTGTTAGCACCCAGCGAAGTGCAAAAAACATTGCAAAGGTTTATAAACGACAATAACCCTGCTTTTTTCGACCTCGAACTCCTTGCAAATATTAAATCAAAGGTGGTTTATGAGCCCAGTACCTTTACAAAAAGAAGCGAACACCAATACAGGGACGCGGACAAACAGGAAGAGGAAACCGAAAAACAGCAAGAATACCAAACACTTCTCAATCAGCGGAAACGCCTCTTAGAACAGCATCTACCTAAAGGGGTTAAAATCAACCAAATCCCCGAAAAAGTATTGGACTTTTTGATGAATATTTCAGAACCCAACGAAAACAAAGTAATTCATCAAAAAATCAAAAGCATAAAAGACGAAGCAAAAACCTTGCTCCAACGGGTGAAAAACAAACAAGCCGCCAATGAAATACCTAAACTGGGAGAGCTGGCTACTTTTCTTACCCGCGACATTATTAATATGGTCGTTTCGGAAGAACTTAAAAAGAAAATTACCTCTCCGTACAGCAACAAACTCCAAAATAAAATAGCCTTTTTTAGTCTTAGTAAGCAGGAGATTATCAGCCTTTTGAGTGAACTCCAGCTTCTTAACAATGAAAAAGGGCACGTTTTTTTGAGTAGTAGGCTTATTTTGGAGTCCAATGGCCTACTCAGTTTTTACAAAAGCTACTTAGAGGCCAAGATTGCTTGGATTGACAAAAACTTGTTTCTAAAAGGCAAAAAAGGAGGGTATATTATTCCTGAAAATAAACCTGTTCCTAAAACCCTCCAAAAAATAAAACAAGAGGTTTCTCAGTTCGATTTCACGCAGTGGTTACAAAATAAGGCAGCGATGCCTATTGATGTTCCGAACACTATTTTTGACGTTTCCTTAGAAAATTTGTTGAAAACGAACTTAAAAAAGCGAGGAATTACGGTCAAAGACACGGACAAGTTTTCGGTGCTTTTGAACAAATACCTGGACAAAGACACCCAGCCTTTCTATAAGTACGGTCGCGTTTATAAAATACAAGACGAAGAAGAAAGCGTTCAGGTGGTTGGAAAGATGAGCAAAACCCTCAAAAAACAGTACGGAAAGTTTGTCGAGGAAAATGAAAAAGTCATTCGGTTTTATCAATCGAAAGACCGAGTAATAAAATTGATGTGTAATGCCCTCCTACAAGCGGAAAATAAAACCGCCCTCACAGATAGTTTCAAACTGGCTCATACACACCCCAATTCTAAACAAAACCCCTTGGATACACCCATGCGGTTTGAACAAAAGTTGTTTAGCAACGATAAAGAGACCAAAGTGCTGTGTACTATCTACGCCCAAGACACTGAAAACCAGAAAAATGAAATTTTAGCTTGGAATAGCCTTTCGGAGGACGACAAAAAGTATTGGCTAACGCTCACCACCAAAGAGGCACAAAAGGAATGGCTTAGTGGTAAACCTGAAACCGAACAAGAAGTGTATCACGGCCAGAAGGGGTATCAGTGGACCATCAAAGAAGTAGGAAAATTTAAACGGTTTGTCAAAGACCGCCGTATTCCTGCATTGGTCAATTACTTCGAGACCACTAAATTGCCTTTTAGTTTGTTGGAATACCAACTCAAAGAATACGACCGAGTACGGGAACAGATTTTTGACGGGGTTTTTAAGCTGGAAGAAGCCATCAGTCAAAAAGATTTGGCAGGCATTTGGGCTCTTGAACAAGAAGCCCGAGGGCGCAAAAATTACCACCAAGTACAATTTAATATCTTTGAAAAGTACCTCCAAAATACACTTCCTTCTTACGACCCCGCTATTGGGGTGATTAGGAATAAATTTTCGCACAATGAGTTCCCTGATTTAATAGGCCAAGGAATTGAAAAAATTTCTCAAGCCCAAATTGATGATTATCAACGCAACAAACACCTCAAGGATTACCTTGCCCATGCAGGTATATCAATTGCCCAACAGATATTGGCTATTTTTGAACAAAAAATCAATGACACCCTAACCCAACTGACGACTCATGGATAAATTTTCGCTCTACGATTTTATGTCGTTTTTCTTGCCAGGGGTGCTGGCCGCGTTTGTTGGTTATCAGGTTATTCCTGAGGGAGTTGTCGTGTTTAAAAGCCTCAACGAACTCACCGATGGTTTGCTGTTTTTGATGGTGGCACTCACGTTGGGCTTGGGTATTCACCGCCTCACGTTTGGGTTACTACACCTAAAGTGGTACAAAAAATGGCTCTATCCATCCATCGAAACGCTGGTGTCGGACAAGTACCCCGATGTATCAAAGAAGTTTAACGAACTCAATGAACGTTTTAACCAACAAAAACGCAGCCCCGACGACTTGTTTGACGAAGCCTATTACTACTTGGAGTACCACGACAAAATCACCACGGCCAAGGCGTTTCAGAGTATGTATTTTTTCTTGCGCAATGTATTTACGATTGCGTTGGTGCTGTTGCCGTTGGTGCTATTGTTAACCCTTTGGGGAGAGTTTTTTTTCGACTGGACACACGGGTTTTATTATACGTTGGGCGTGCTTGTCTTGCTTTGTGGACTTCCCAACATTACGGTATTTTACCGCCTCAAAATGGTAGAACGAGTCTTTTTTAGCTATTACGTAGCCTTAGCCCACGCAGAAAATAAAAAATAGGATAAAAAAAATGGTGCTTAACGACAGAATACGCTCCCCAGCAAGGCATTTTTTCAGGGCGAAAAAGTAAAGTAACCCTCTATCCAACAACACTTTACCGCACACTACGTTGTAGCTGCCCTTATTTTGAAGGGTAAACACAACTTCATCGAAATGTATTCTAATGCAAGATGCGTTGTAGCTGCCCTTATTTTGAAGGGTAAACACAACCCGAAGATTGGTTTTTTACAAGTACTCTATGTTGTAGCTGCCCTTATTTTGAAGGGTAAACACAACCCAAAGTGCTTGCTTCTGAAATACTGGTTGGTTGTAGCTGCCCTTATTTTGAAGGGTAAACACAACTATTGTTTATGTTCACGGTACTTGCCAGTTGTAGCTGCCCTTATTTTGAAGGGTAAACACAACTTGCTTCTAATATTTCGTTTGTTAAGTGCAGTTGTAGCTGCCCTTATTTTGAAGGGTAAACACAACTAGAAGGAATACGTTGAGGAAGTTCTTTTCGTTGTAGCTGCCCTTATTTTGAAGGGTAAACACAACAGAGCATCAGAAGCTTCTTCAAGTTCTTGTGTTGTAGCTGCCCTTATTTTGAAGGGTAAACACAACTATCCATTCGTAAGCGTGGCGGGTCTGATAGTTGTAGCTGCCCTTATTTTGAAGGGTAAACACAACGTATCTACTTCCGATTCGCTTAATTTCTCAGTTGTAGCTGCCCTTATTTTGAAGGGTAAACACAACCCGTTTTATTTCGTATCAAAGGTAATACTTGTTGTAGCTGCCCTTATTTTGAAGGGTAAACACAACGTACTAATTCGTCGTCACAAAAGTTTGCCAGTTGTAGCTGTCCTTATTTTGAAGGGTAAACACAACTACACCTTGTACATCAAATACAAAAGTAGCGTTGTAGCTGCCCTTATTTTGAAGGGTAAACACAACTCGTATGGGTTCTACGTTGACGAAATCTTTGTTGTAGCTGCCCTTATTTTGAAGGGTAAACACTACTTGCACCTGATTGCATTTCTACTAGCTGTGGTTGTAGCTGCCCTTATTTTGAAGGGTAAACACAACAAACGAACGCGTTCGGCGGCAAGTTTTGACGTTGTAGCTGCCCTTATTTTGAAGGGTAAACACAACAGCGATGTAGTTGGAAAGCCTCAGCGAAGCTGGAAGTATAAAAGAGTTGGGCTACCTTTGTTGCTCAACTCTTTTTTCTTGTTACGCCTCATTCCCCATACCTCCCTCCCCGCCACCCGTTGGGATGCCTTCATTGCCGCTTCTCAGCAGCGGGTGATGTACGCGTATGCGTGGTATTTGGACGTGGTTTCGCCACAATGGCAGGCGTTGGTGCTGGAAGAAGACGGGGTTTGGAAGGCGGTAATGCCTCTACCTACGCAGCAAAAGTGGGGGTTAAACGTAGTCCAACAGCCGTTTTTTTGCCAGTTTTTAGGGATTTTTACGACACCTTCGGTCGAGCCTGCTTCGGTACAAACTGCTTTTTTGGAAGCCCTTTCTACGCATTTTCGGTACGTGTCGAGCTATTCGGGGCGTTTTGGCGAAAACCTTTTTCCTGCGCCGTGGGAGGCGAAACGGTGTTTTACTCACGTCTTTCTCCTCGACGTTCCTTACGAACAACTCCACCAACGCTACTCCACCGACCGCCGCATGAACTTGGGGCGCGCGCTTCGTTTTGGGTGGGAAATCGCCGATAGTGAGGACATGGAACCGATGATTCACTTGTTTCAGGAAAACCACGCGGCCAACATTCAAGGGGGCGTGGCCGAAACGACTTACGAATTGCTGCGAAAAGTGGTGGAAACCTTGCAGCAACGCAACGCCGCTCGCATCGTGTACGCGCACAAAGACGGGAAGATAGAAGCGGGGGCGCTGTTTGCCACCTATGACCAACGCATTGTGTATTTATTCAACGCCGCTTCGGCGGTCGGACGTAAAGGCAACGCCCGCACGTTGTTGATTGACCAATGTTTTCAAGCCTTTGCTAACTCGGGCTATGTATTTGATTTTGAAAGCCCCGAGAAGGAGTCCATTGCGTCTTTTTATGCCTCCTTCGGTGCGCAGTCCGAAGAATATTGGGTACTTCATTACAATGCGTTGCCTTTCCCGCTCAAACAATGGCAGGCATATCGTAGAAAAAAATCGTTTCTGAAAATTTGAAACATAATACCTTCCCGAAAGTTCAGAACTTTCGGGAAGGAGAGCTGGCGTTAATCCACCGTCGTAGCATTTCGGTGAAAACGCGTAATGATATTAGGATTGGGATAGAGCGAAACACCGCTTTTGTCTTTTCCTTCGTAAGGAATAATGGACAATACGTACCGAATACTTTCTAAACGCGCTTTTTGTTTGTTATTAGCCTTCACAATAATCCACGGACTAAACGAGGTGTGCGTTTTGCTAAACATCTGTTCTTTGAACTTCGTGTAGGTCGTCCATTTTTCTTGCGCTTGCATATCTACGGGGCTCAATTTCCACTGTTTCAACGGATTAGCTTTGCGTGATTTAAACCGATTCAACTGTTCTTCCTTCGAAATCGAAAACCAAAACTTGATGATGATAAGTCCGTCTTCGTACAACATGTGCTCAAATTCAGGCACTTGCTGCATAAAAATATCGTATTGCCCCTCCGTACAGAAGTTATTGACTGGTTCAACCACCGCGCGGTTGTACCAACTACGGTCAAAAAACACAATTTCGCCACGGTTGGGAAGTTGCTTGGCATAGCGTTGAAAATACCATTGACCTTTTTCTTCCTCGGTCGGTTTGGGTAGGGCCACAACCCGCATCGCACGGGGATTGAGGTGTTCCGTAAATCGCCGAATGGTTCCTCCTTTGCCAGCCGCATCACGCCCTTCAAACAAAATTGCAATCCGTTTTCCCTTTGCCTGTACCCAACGTTGAAGTTTTACTAATTCGATTTGCAATTTCTCCAATTCCTCTTCGTAACGAATGGTTTCCAACACTTTACGTGGATCAGAACTATTGCGTTTAAATAAATCGGACAAGTCTTTTTTGGTACGAAGGTTTCGCAGTTCGGACAATAGAATGGAAGCATCCACTTCGTTTACATCAACAGGAGAGCTAGCAGCTACAGGTTCTGGCGCTGGGCTTGGGACAGCAATGGGTGTCGAGGAAGAAATACGTTTTGTCATAGTGCGACGATGGTTAAAATGTTTGTTTTCAAAACAATCACTTTCTCTCTGGCCTCCTATGACTTTTTGTTAACCCAAACCATGACAAAAATCAGTTTCACTTTTTTGGGGGTGGTAACAACAAAAAAGCCCTTCTCAGAAACGATGCTGAGAAGGGCTTGAGGATAACCTTCCGAAAGTTCAAAACTTTCGGGAGGTTGAGGGAATGTTGAATTATGAAAGCGGTGGAATGCGCAACACCTGACCTGGATAGATTTTGTCAGGGTGAGTCAACATTGGCTTGTTGGCTTCAAAGATAATTTCATACTTCATTGGGTCTCCGTAGTACTTAGCCGAGATTTTAGAAAGCCAATCGCCTTCTACAACTGTGTGATACTGAGCCTCTGGCGCTGGTTCTGCCACTTCCATCTTGTTGTCAACAGCTTCCACGCCTTCAACGTTTCCTACTGCCAACGCGATTTTTTCGGCGTCTTCTTGTTTCGCAACTTCACCTTCGATAATAACGGTGTGACCCGCTACTTTTACAATAAGTTTATTGTAAGGCAAGCCCAACGTTTTTACGTGTTGTAACAACGCGCCCGCTTTGAGTTCCGCAACTTTTTCAGGTGCTGCTGCTGGTTCGTCTTTGCCGAAGATTTTTTCTCCAACACCCTTAAAAAATGACATGAGTCCCATGGTTGAAAAAGATTTTGTTTGGTTTATACTATATTTGATTCACAAGGCTCAAATCTAAGTGTTTTTTAAGTCCTTGCAAATCGTTAGACCGTTATTTTAGTTTTAAGTCACACAAAAGGTATGAAAATTGCATTTTTCAGTTCAAAAATCTACGATAAAATCTATTTTAACCGCTACAATACATACCATGAGTTAAAATACTTTGAAAATCCCCTCAATGCCGAAAGTGTTGATTTGACCAATGGCTACGACGGGGTATGCGTCTTTGTCAATGACCAACTCAACGCCGAAGTCATTGCACAACTCGCCGCGCGAAACATCAAAATCATCGCCCTACGCTGTGCGGGTTTCAACAACGTGGACTTGCAAGCCGCTCAAAAACACGGCATTGCCGTCGTTCGTGTCCCTGCCTACTCGCCTCACGCCGTGGCCGAACACGCCGTGGCGCTCATCATGACGCTTAACCGTAAAACGCACAAAGCTTACAACCGCGTCCGCGAAGGGAATTTTTCGTTGGAACGCCTCACGGGTTTTGATTTGTACGGAAAAACCGTCGGTGTCGTCGGAACGGGAAAAATTGGCGAGGCTTTTGCCTTTATCATGAAAGGGTTTGGGTGCAAAGTACTGGCTTATGACATTCATCCTAATCCTGTCCTTATCAATGCAGGAATTCAATTTGTGGAATTAGACGAGCTATTTGCCCAATCGGATATTATTTCACTCCACTGCCCGCTTACGCCCCAAACCAATCGCCTCATTAACAGCGAGTCGCTCGAAAAAATGAAACCCAACACCATGCTCATCAATACAAGTCGCGGCGGGCTTATCGACACCAAAGCGGTTATTAATGCATTGAAAAATGGCAAATTGGGCTATTTGGGGATTGATGTCTATGAACAAGAAGCCGATTTGTTTTTCAATGATTTTTCGGAAAGCATCATCCAAGACGATATGCTCATGCGACTTATGAGTTTTCCGAATGTGCTGATTACGGCCCACCAAGGCTTTTTTACCGAAGAAGCCCTCACCCAAATCGCTCAAGTGACGTTGCAAAACCTAGCGGATTTTGAACAGGGGCAACTCAATGAAACAACGACTTTAGTCAGTTAATCTGTTCGGAGTTACTCCTAACCCCATTCACTCGTCAGCGGTCGGGTTAGGAGTAACCCGACCCACACGTTACCCGACCCGCACGTTCCTAATTCCCATTCTTAATTCCCAATACCTCAACCCATGTTTTCATCAACCAACCCTCGCTACTTTCTTAACTTTACGTTTATGCTGTTGCTAACTTGTTGCCACCTAGCTTCAGCGCAACCTAACGTTCCCAATACCAAAATTGACAAAAAACTTACGGCCCTCTTGCAAGATGTAATCAAAGGGCACGAGGGTGACGTGGGAGTGTATGTGCGCAACTTAAAAACCAACAAAATCGTCGAAATCAACGCCGATACCCTTTTTCCAACGGCCAGCATGATTAAAGTACCGATTCAGTGCGGGTTGTTTGACAAAATCAGTAAAGGTGAATTAAAATACAACTCCATTCTTACCTACAAAGATTCGTTACACTACGATGATGGGATCGTTGGCTCACTCAAAGACGGCGCAAAAATTCCGTTAAGCGAAGTGGTAATGCTCATGGAAACCGTCAGCGACAATACGGGCAGCCTTTGGTGCCAAGCTTTAGCGGGAGGCGGAAAAAGTATCAACGAATGGTTGGACAAAAATGGCTTCACGGCCACCCGCGTCAATTCGCGCACGCCTGGCCGCGAAGCCAATCGCACGCGTTACGGCTGGGGGCAAACCAGTCCGCGCGAAATGGCGGAACTTATCGCGATGATTCGTGCGGGAAAAGCCGTCAGCCCCGACGCCTCCGACCGAATGTACCGCAACCTTACTCGTCAGTACTGGGATGGGGAAGGACTCTCTCAACTTCCTCCCGAAATCAAAACAGCCTGTAAAAATGGAGCCGTCAACCGTTCGCGTTCTGAAGCGGTGTTGGTTCACGCGCCGCACGGTGAATACGTTTACTGCGTCATTACTAAAAACAACAAAGACGAGAGCTGGACGTCTAACAACGCAGGCTATGTTTTACTTCGAAAAGTAGCCAAAGCGCTTTGGACGTATTATGAACCCAAGTACAATTGGACTCCTCCTTTGAATTTTGAAAAATGGTACCAAGAGGCCGTTGAATAAATACAAAATGACCGTATCGAAGAAAATAAAAACGTTTTCTACCCATGAGTTTATGGACAGGTTTTTTGTACCTGAACCCGAACTTCAAGTAATGAAGCGTCCAGAGTATGGCATTTTTTTTAGTATGGAGGTACAAGAGTTAATCAAGTTATCCAAACTCCCCGTACCTCCCTCACGCTCCACTACTCACATTCTTATTTATCTTACCTCGGGGGTTGCCACCATGAAAATCGGTTTTCATGAGGTTCAAATTACAGCTAATCAATGCCTCGTTGTGCCCGCAGGACAAGTATTTTCGTTTGAGCAATATGAAGTTAATGAAGGATTTATCACCGTTTTTAGCACCGACTTCTTGATTGGAAAATTCGGCAGTAAAGAGCTGATTGAACAGTTTGAATTTCTTACGCTGTGGGGTAACCCTAAGATTAAGCCTAGCTCCGAAAGTGCCCCTCTCCTTCGCCTATTGTTTGAACGGATTTTGAAAGAATATCAGCAAAATGGCTTACTAAGCCCACTTATTCAGCCGTTTTTCACTTCGATATTGTGTGAACTTAATACAGCCTATCAACCTCTCGCTCAAGGAAAAAGCAACTCTGCCATTCAGCTAACCAATGGATTTAAGGCATTGCTCTATCAACACATTCGAAGTAAACACCGCGTGAGCGATTATGCACATCTGCTCCACGTTACCCCCAATCACCTCAACAAAATAGTGAAAGAAGTTACGTCCAAATCGCCCTCTAAGTGGATTGATGAAACCCTCGTCTTAGAGGCGAAAGTACTGCTATTTCAGAGTAAATATTCCATAAGCGAGATTAGCGCTGAGCTTGGTATTTACGATGCTTCTTATTTTAGCCGATTATTTAAAAAGTACGTAGGAACCTCTCCCGCTTCCTTTCGACAAATGATTGATTTATCCTAGTTCTAAACGAGCTCGTCCTACTTTCCAAGGAACGTTTAAACGACCTTTGCCAAAAATAAATGACGTATGTATTCATCACTCCTTTTTTTACATTCGGCTATTCGTTGGCTGGTTGTTCTAACCTTAGTATTTTCCATCATTCGAGCCATTTTAGGGCTTAGGCACTTGCAAGTATTCACCAAAACCGACAATGCGCTTCGCCACTGGACAGCTACTACCGCTCACATTCAATTGATGCTAGGGCTATGGCTTTACAGCGAAAGTCCGATTGGCACCTACTTTTTGAAGCATGTAAAAGCCAGTTTCAGCTCGCTGGATGTATCATTTTTTGGATTGATTCATCCTTTGCTGATGTTCGCGGCCGTTGTAGTTGTGACGATAGGTTCAGCCCTAACCAAACGTAAACAAAGCGATAGAGAGAAATTTAGAACCATGCTGTTTTGGTCTGCGCTCACCCTCCTACTCATTTTTGTTGCCATCCCTTGGCCATTTTCACCGCTTTCTTCTCGGCCTTTATTCAGAACATTCTAACCCTAATTATGTATGAAATCATTCATTACGACCTCCGTAGGTCGGCTGCGGCTTGTTAGACAAAAAAATACCCCGAAAAAACCGTTGAGCCTTTTCGGGGTAAAAATATATTCGTTAACGCCGTTGATTAATACAACTTCGCTACGGCTTCTGCAATACGACGACAAGCTTCGGTCAAATTCTCATCCGAAGCTGCGGTTGAGATACGCATACAATTAGGAGCACCGAAGCCCGAACCTGCAACCGTTGCCACAAACGCTTCGTTTAACAACCACATACAGAAATCATCTGAATCATTGATGGCTGTTTTACCATCGGTTTTGCCAAAATAGTAGCTAATGTCAGGGAAAGCATAAAACGCTCCTTGTGGCATATTTACTTTAAAGCCTGGGATTTCTTTCAACAAACCAACCACCAAATGACGACGACGGTCGTAGGCTTCGCACATTTCTTTGGCGGCATCTTTAGGGCCTGTGATGGCAGCTAAAGCAGCACGCTGTGAAATTGAACCCGTTCCTGACGTAACTTGTCCTTGCAATTTTTCTACCCCATCAGCAATCCATTTAGCGGCACCGATGTAACCGATACGCCATCCTGTCATTGCATAGCCTTTCGCTACTCCGTTAACCGTAACCACACGGTCGTGGATTTCGGCTACCGAACCAATGCTAAAGTGGCCTTGTGGTGTAAAGTTGATGTATTCGTAGATTTCGTCGGCCAACACATACACATTTTCGTACTTGGCAATCACCGCTGCCAATGCACGAAGTTCTTCTTCGCTATATACCGAACCCGTTGGGTTGTTAGGAGAAGCAAACATTACTACTTTGGTACGACTCGTGATGGCCGCTTCCAGTTGCTCAGGTGTTACTTTAAAATCATTTTCAAAGCTACCGTCCACAATCACCGATTTTCCTTCGGCCAACTTCACCATTTCGGAATAGCTCACCCAGTAAGGTGACAAAATCACCACTTCGTCGCCTGGGTTTACCAATACCTGAATCACGTTAGCCAACGAATGTTTTGCACCCGTTGAAACCACAATATTTTCAGGTTTCCAATTTATGTTATTTTCGTTATTAAACTTATCAGCAATGGCTTTGCGCAAATCGGCATAACCTGCCACTGGCGAATAGCCGTGATAGCCTTCGTCGATGGCTTGCTTTGCAGCTTCGCAGATGTGCTTGGGGGTCTTGAAGTCGGGCTCACCAACGCTCAAGCTAATCACTTTATGACCTTGTGCGGCTAGTTCGCGCGCTTTTTTGGTCATTCCCAACGTAGAAGACTCTTCTAACGCGTTAATGCGGTCGGCCAAAACACTGGCCGTTTCTACAACAGCAGACATAGTAAGTTGTTTTAAAAAATTTGCGCGCAAAATTACGATTATATGCAAAAAAAACCTATTTTTATTTCAATTTTATCAACTACAACCCATGTCTATTGCGTATTTGCAAACGCCCCTCGGAGTAGCTCACATTGAAGGTGACGACGAAGGCATCCAAAAAGTAACCATTACCAACGACGCCTTCCCTTCCGTCGAAGTCCCAATCTGTGAGGTAGTTCAAAGCTGTGTAGCCCAATTAAAGGAATATTTTGAGGGACAACGCCAAGTCTTTGACTTAAAGATAAACCCCAAAGGAACCGAGTTTCAACAACGGGTTTGGCAGGAATTGCTCCTTGTCCCTTTTGGCCGAACCACCTCTTATTTAGCACTTTCTCGACAACTAGGCGATGAAAAAGCCATCCGTGCCGTGGCCGCCGCCAATGGCAAAAATCCCATTTGGCTCATTGTACCCTGCCACCGCATCATTGGCTCTGACGGCAGCCTCACGGGGTACGCGGGCGGGCTTTGGCGAAAAAAATGGCTCATTGAGTTTGAAAAAGGAGGATTGCAGGGAAGTCTGTTTTAACCTCCTCTCATAAAAAAATAGGCTTTACAAGCCGTTGAAACTTGTAAAGCCTAACTGTAAGCAAGCCTACCTTTCTACTACGAACCTGCACCTGGCATAACCACAGTGTCTATCACGTGAATGACGCCGTTACTTTGATATACATCCTTAATAGTAACCATTGACATTCCGCCTTTCTCGTCGGTAAGTACCAATTTTTTACCCTTCATCATTGCTTTGAGTGAGCCCCCTTGTACAGTTTTGAAAGTGGCCGTTCCGCCACCAGCTTTGATGGCATCTGCGATGGCTTTTGAGTCCATTTTACCCGCTACTACGTGATACGTCAAAATCGTGGTAAGTGTACCTTTGTTTTCTGGCTTTACCAACGTCTCAACCGTTCCCGCAGGTAATTTGTCAAAAGCGGCATTCGTAGGAGCAAAAACCGTAAATGGACCTGCACTTTGCAAAGTTTCTACCAACCCAGCGGCTTTCACGGCTGCGACAAGTGTCGTGTGGTCTTTAGAATTAACTGCATTTTGCACGATGTTTTTCGACGGATACATCGGAGCTCCACCTACTTCAACTGTTTTTTCTTGTGCAAAAGATGCGTTGAAAATAAACGCTGACACGAGCAACATTACTAGCTTTTTCATTCTGTTTGTAATTTGGTTTTTTTATGGATTGTTCAAATGCTGAAATACAAACAGACTTACGGCGATTGGTCAGCGCTTAGATTTGAAGAGGATTATTTTTCTTGAAATTTCTTTGAAATTATTTTTCAAAACATTGATTATCAGTATTTTATTAATCAAAAAAAATAAACAAGTAGAGCGTTGACTGCGTTTGTTTAAAATTTTCCCCGCAGATGAGCACAGATTTAATGTCGCAGATTTCCGCAGATGAATCGCTTAATGAAGCCCTTTTTCAGCGAAAATTTGCATTTGTATTAGCAGCGGCTTTTGCGGATAAAAAATGAAACTATTTAGGAGAAGTCAGAAAATAAAAAAGCCTTCCAGATTGGAAGGCTTTTCTGTCGGGATGGCAAGATTCGAACTTGCGACCTCCTGGTCCCAAACCAGGCGCGATGACCGGACTACGCTACATCCCGATTCCTGCTATTTCAAGCAAGCGGAGGGAGAGGGATTCGAACCCTCGGTACCCTTGCGAGTACGGCAGTTTAGCAAACTGCTGGTTTCAGCCACTCACCCATCTCTCCGTTTAAAGGCTGAACAATAAGTTAAAACCGCGTTGGTTTGTCGTTTATCGAGGCGCAAATATAGCGGTTCTGAAATGTTTAAAACAAATTTTTCACAAAAAAACTTACTTTTTTTTACACCAAAAAGTGCATTTCCGTTAAAACAGCCTCAATATCAGGCACTGAACGATACAATTCTTCAAAAGAATTTATGACAAAATAATGGTCCTGAAATCGGTCAATATGATAAGAAGCAGCTAAAAGCTCTCTTACATCAAAACGAATTTTAGGAACATCGGGACGGAGACAGTATGTACTCTCGCCAATCGAAGACAAAATACCTCCCCCGTAAATTTTGAGTCGGTTTTCTTCTTGAATCAACCCAAACTCCACCGTGTACCAGTATAAGCTCCCGATTTGCTCAATGGCTTCGGGGACGTCCAGCCAGCGCAGCGCCACTTTACTCAGCTCCGACATAAAATCACAAAACGGCTGGTGCGCCAACAGTGGTACGTGTCCAAACGTATCGTGAAACATATCGGGCTCTTCCAAATAATCCAATTGCTCGGGTGTTCGTAACCAAGTTGAAGCTGGAAATTTTTGGTTGGCCAATAATTCAAAAAAATTACGTTTGGGAATCAAGCCCGTCACAGGCTCCACCTCCCAACCCGTCAGCGCGCGCAGGCGTGGGTTGGTTTCGGTTTCAAAATTAGGGATACAGTCGGCGACAAAGCCCACTCTTTTGATTCCTTCTAGATATGTTTTGCTCGCCATAAGCGGCAATTGTTCCATCTGCCGCTCAAACAACGTCCTCCATACGCGATGGTCGCTGGGCGAATAGTTATTAAAATCCTGCTGCATTGTTTTACCTGTTAGGTGCTACAACGTTCCTCTTAATTCTTGCTCACGTTCGATGGCTTCAAACAACGCCTTAAAATTTCCTTTTCCAAACGACTTCGCTCCTTTGCGCTGAATAATTTCAAAAAACAGGGTCGGGCGAGGCATGATAGGTTTGGTGAAAATTTGGAGTAAATACCCCTCGTCGTCGCGATCCACCAAGATTCCTAACTTGCGTAAAGGTGCTAGGTCTTCATCAATATGCCCCACGCGCGACAGCAAATCATCGTAGTACGTAGAAGGCACTCGCAGAAATTCAATGCCACGGTTTTGTAATTCGGTCACCGTTTCAATGATATTGTCAGTGGCCACCGCAATGTGCTGCACCCCTGCTCCACCGTAAAAATCTAGGTATTCTTCTATCTGCGATTTTTTCTTTCCTTCGGCTGGCTCGTTGATGGGAAATTTGATTCGTCCGTTTCCGTTGCTCATCACTTTGCTCATCAGCGCAGTATAATCGGTCGAAATGTCTTTGTCATCAAATGACACCAACTGATTGAACCCCATCACGTTGGCATAGAAATTCACCCAAGGTAGCATTTCGTTCCAGCCCACATTGCCGACCATGTGATCCACGTACTTTAGCCCAATTTCGGCGGGACGATAGGCAGGATTCCATGATTTAAAACCTGGCAAGAAAACGCCTTTGTATTGACCTCTTTCCACAAAAATGTGAACGGTATCTCCATACGTATGAATACCCGAACGTACTACTTTTCCAAACGCATCTTCTTCCACCACGGGCTCAAAATAGGGTTTTGCTCCACGGCGAACGGTTTCGTCAAATGAATATTGTGCATCGTCCACCCACAAAGCGACCACTTTGATACCATCGCCATGCTTGTCGATGTGTTTCCCGATTTCAGTACCACCCTGAAGCGGCGAAGTCAGCACCAATCGAATCTTGTCCTGAACCAACACGTACGACTCACGGTCGCGAAGGCCTGTTTCCAAACCAGCGTACGCAAGCGGTTGAAAGCCAAAAGCCGTTTGAAAAAAATGGGCTGCTTGCTTCGAATTTCCGACATACAGCTCCACGTAATCGGTGCCATTGAGGGGCAAAAAATCGGCGGGCGTTTTTACTGCTTCTTCAAAATCTTCTGCTACACTGTTCATATCTTCCTGATTTTTAGACTATTGAATACAAAATTTACGTTTGTTGATGAAGTGCAAAATATTTAATTGTTTTACTAATTATTATTTTACTTACAATTTTATAGACAATTATTAATAATTGCAAGTATCTAGTGCTTTTTAATTGGTTAAGTAACTAAGCAAAATTAGACAGGCTATCTAATCCTTCAACCCCACGCCGCATCGGCCTTTAGATTTGTGCGATGTAAAAATTCCAAGATAATCATAACTTGGAGTGCTCTCAAACTGAGAGTAAGTCAGCACCAGTGGGGATGCCTTACCGCCGTCGGCTGAGA